>Ga0209210_1000196_pt1 | contig 70004 bp, 68 predicted proteins | sample RifGroA1_FD_183991 | JGI IMG/M metagenome (GOLD analysis project Ga0209210, IMG submission 183991) | Contaminated groundwater microbial communities from Rifle, Colorado, USA - Rifle Groundwater A1 (SPAdes) (version 2) | ecosystem: Environmental > Aquatic > Deep subsurface > Groundwater >...
AAGACACAGTGTCGTTAAAAAACTCGTATCAGAATGTAGGGTACCATTAGTCTATGTTAATAATGTTGGTCTACAAAACAATGGAAAAAATTTGATTGTTTTTGATGGTAGTTCAACTGTATATAGCGCCAATGGTGAAGTAGTTTATCAAGTTGAACCCTACGCAAAAGGCACGCGCTATTTTACTTTTGATGATAAAATTCCCGAGATTAAACAAGATAAGCAAGATGATTCGCAGGAACTTTATCTTGCCGTCCATAGCGCAATTCAGGAATTCTGTTCACAGTTCAATAAGGTAGTCATTGGAATCAGTGGAGGAATTGATTCTGCTGTGTCTGCGGCAGCACTTGTTGATGCTTTGGGTCCTGACAAGATTATCGGAATCTTTATGCCCTTCAGTAAATATAGCTCAGTAGAGAGTAAAAAAAGAGCTCAAGCTATTGCCGATAATCTAGGCATTGCACTACGAGTAGTAAATATTGATAGCGTGGTGAACTCCATCGCGGATTTGCTCTCCACGGAAGCTGGTACGCTGGAATACGAAAATATTCAGGCTCGGGCACGTATGGAAATTTTGGCTGCGGTAGCCCAAAGAGAGAACGGTGTTTATATTTGTAATTCAAATAAAGTTGAAGCTGCGTTTGGCTATGGCACTCTTTATGGTGATATTGCTGGCGCCCTTGCTCTTTTAGCGGATATGGTCAAAAGGGAAGTCTATCAATTGGGCGATTACTATAATAAAAATGTTTTTAAACGAGAAATTATACCTAATGACTGTTTTAGTGTTGTGCCAACAGCTGAGCTGGGTGTAAATCAGAAAGATCCATTCCATTATGGAAACCTGAATCGTAGAGGCTATCATGATGAAATGGTTCGGGCGTTCACGGAATTTAGATTGGGACCGGAATGGTTTCTCGAGGCTTATATCTCAGATAAACTAGATGATGCATTAAAACTAGAACCAGGTACGGTTAAACAACTATTCCCAACAGTTGATAAATATATTGCCGATCTGGAGAAGCACTGGCTGTTATATCGTCGGGCTTTCTTTAAAACTAATCAGATGCCGCCGATTCTTATTGTGAGCAGGAGGGCTTTTGGTTACGATTTGAGACGCTCAATGGTCACACCATATTTTTCAGAAAGATATGAGGAATTGAAGAAAAAAGAACTCAAAAATTAAGCAAATTATATCGAACTCCGGTCTACTTGACGGATAACCGAGTGAATGCTATGCTCATACCCGAAATAGGGCAGTTTTGCCCTAGTCGGTCCGTTGTTTGACATTCAGAGGAGAAGCTAGGATGGGAACAAGAGGAGCCAGGATTCACTTGGTTATCATCGATCCCCAGAATGACTTTCTGGGCAACGATGACGGGAGTCCGTACTCGATCAACATCGGGGGCGGGAAATCCTTGACTGCGACTTTATCTGTGCCGGGCGCTGTGTCCGACATGAAGAGAGTTGCCAAACTCGTTGATCGCGTCGGCCACAAGTTGGCCGATATCCATGTGACGCTCGACAGCCACCGGCTTGTCGATGTTGCCCATCCGGCATTCTGGATGGACCAGAAGGGGAAACAACCAAGTCCGTTTACCATCATCTCGGCTTCGGACATCATGAGTGGCATCTGGACAACACGCTATCCGGCGTTACGTTCTTATGCTCTCGTCTATGCGCAGGCGCTCGAATCGACGCCGGGCGGATACAAGATCTGCGTCTGGCCAGCCCACTGCCTTATCGGTACGTGGGGACATAACGTCTTTACCGATCTGAACGACGCGTTGCAGCGTTGGTCGGATCGCGAATTTGCCATGGTAGACTACGTCACGAAGGGCTCGAATTACCGGACGGAGCACTATGGCGCCTTGATGTCTGAAGTTCCGGATCCGAACGATCCATCAACGGGACTCAATACGGAGTTCCTGAAGATGCTCGCGGATGCGGATGTCGTCGCCGTCGCCGGCGAAGCATCAAGTCACTGTGTCTTAAAGACCGTGACGCAGATTGCTGACAACATCGGCACCGAGCACATCAAGAAATTCCACCTGCTTCGCGACTGCATGTCGCCGGTGCCGGCGATTCCGAATATCGTGGACTTCCCGGCTATCGCTGAGGCGTGGCTGAAAGACATGGAGCGTCGCGGGATGACCGTGACGACTTCTGACAAGTTCCTGGCGTAAGAGGAGTAGACGAACATGCCAAGAATGATGACGGACGATTCGATGACGGTCGGCAAGGTCGGGACAGGTGTCCAGGCCTTCCAGTTCTCTGGGGCGCGCATTGAGCGTCTCGGAGCAACTGAGTACACTCTTGTCACCATCGCGGTGGACGTTACGGGCTCGACCAAGGGTTTCGCCGATGAACTCCGCAAGAGTCTGATCACTGCCGTGGAGTCGTGCAAGAAATCGCCGCGTTCGGCGAACCTCTTGCTTCGGGTCATTCTCTTCTCGGGTTCTCTCGATGGAGGCATCGAGGAGATTCATGGCTTCAAGCCATTGAGTGAAGTTGATACGAACAGCTATCCACAACTGAACCCTGAGGGTATAACACCTCTCTTTGACGCCGCGTTTTCGGCGGTCGGCGCTACCAACGCCTATGCCAAGACGCTCATGTATAAGGAATTCAACGCCAATGGCATCGTCTTTGTCATCACTGACGGAGATGACAACGTCTCTCGATCCACCGTCGCTATGGTGAAGAGGGAGATGGAACGCGGAGCACGTGGTGAAGAAATCGAGTCTTTGATTGGTGTGGTTGTCGGCATCAATGCCGCGGCCTTCCGATATAAGCTCGAGGAATTCGCCAAGGGCACCGGTATGCAATACATCGATGTCGGCGAGGCGACTAAGGGAAAGCTTGCAAAGCTGGCCCAGTTTGTCTCGCAATCGGTCTCGTCTCAGTCCCAAGCTCTGGGAACTGGTGGGCCGAGTCAGAACATCGCGCCTACGATCTAGCTAGGCGTGAAGCTCACCAACATGGGGGCGGTGGCAACACCGCCCCCTCATTCGTTTTGAGAGGGGGTTCCTGTGATCAGATTTCACACAGATCACTACTTCCACATAGGTTCTGCTCATTATACGAGCGGTAAGCCTTGTCAGGATTACTCATTATCTAGCGCTAGCGACGACGTTGCATGCGCAATTGTTTCAGATGGATGTTCTACTGGACGTCATACCGATGTTGGTTCAAGAGTTTTGGCACTTTCAACGATGCAGGCGATAAGGGATCATGTGAAGGCTTCCAGTGGTGTGCTCAATACGGCCGTTGTCAGTATTACTTCCCGTCAGCAACAAATTATCAGTACTTCCCGACTCATATTGGGATTAGACTGGATGGATATGCTTGCTACTTGCGGGTATGTCTATTTAACTCAGAGTGGTGGCTTCATTCATGTCCAAGGAGATGGCGTAGTGGCTTTGAAATATCGAGACGGGCACATTAAGATGTCTCGATATTTATGGGCTGATAATATGCCATTCTATCCATCTTATGATTATGACTCTATCAATAATTTTGTAAAAGCTCATGGTGGCGATCTAGATGCACTGAGATTGTTCCGTACTACAGTATCAACCAGATTAGATGGAACTATTGCAGAAGCAGAAGATAAAGAATTTACTTTGCGAGAAGGACTTAATGGTGTACTAACGAGGCTATCATTAGAAGAGTTAGCGCAATTAGAGTTTATCGCCGTATTTTCCGATGGTGTGACTCAAATCGATAATGTCGACTGGAAAGATGCCGTTACTAGGTTCTTATCGTTTAAATCTCTTGAGGGTGAATTCGCCAAGCGTCGGATGATGTGGGAAATAAAATCTTTACAGAAAACTAGCAAAGGTCCTATAGATGACATCGCTTATGCGGTGGTAAGGATTGAAAGGGAGAGAGAAAATGAAGGGTAATATGCAGGTTATCTTGGAAGGTAAGGGGCCCGTTACATTGCGCCAAAGTGATCATGTCGCAACTGGTGGTGAGGGTTCGATATACAGAGTTTCCGATCTAGTCGTGAAGATATATCATCAACCTGATATTGCAAGACAGCGCGGAATGTCAGATAAGATTAAACTTCTTTCAAAAATAAGACACCCATATATTGGTTCGCCAATAGGTCTTGTAACCACATCAAACGGTGATCCCGTGGGACACTACCTATCCTATATTGATGGACATCCTCTTTCGAGAGTATTTACCAATGAGTTTTGGCAACGTGAAGGGTTTAACAATAAACACGCATCGACTATAGTTGGTCGTATGCGTGAAGTTATTTCTCTTGCGCATCAATTCAAAGCAATCTTAGTGGATGCAAACGAGCTTAATTGGTTTGCGCTATTTTCTGGTCATGATCCAGAGCCTCGCATTATTGATGTTGATTCTTGGGCGATTGGCAGATGGCCGGCGTCAGTCATAATGCCTTCAATTAGGGATTGGCACTCAAAGATCTTTGACGAGAAATCGGATTGGTTCGCCTGGGGTATCGTGACATTTCAGATTTATACAGGCATTCATCCCTATAAGGGTACACTCGATGGTTTCGATCGTGGAGATCTTGTGGGTAGAATGAAGGCTAATGCGTCAGTATTTACCCAGGGAGTGAGACTTAATCATGCAGTGCGAGATTTCGGTACTATTCCAGCCCCACTTCTCAATTGGTATCAATCAACTTTCCATAAAGGTGAGAGAGTTGAGCCTCCATCGCCGTTTGATACGGGTATTGTGACTCCGGCCGTGGCTCTTATTGCACGCGTTGTGACAACGGGGAAGAGCGGGATACTAGTGTTTAATAAGCTTCTAGGTACCGTAGGAGATCCTGTAGTACAGACCTTTCATGGTGGTGTTGCTCGTCTTTCATCGGGCAAACTAATTGATCTAAATACGAAACGACAAATTGGAGAAGTAGAATCTAATAATTGTGAAATTATAAAAGTTGATGGTGGGTGGCTTATAGCTGAAATGGTAAAGCAGGAAATCAATTTCAGATTTGTTGAAAATGGAAGTTTAAAGTCGGAGATATTAAGTCTCAAAATCAACGGATATAATCTCATCAGTTATGAAAATAGATTATTCGTGGTTACCGAGAAAGGTCTGACAGAGATAAAGATTCATTTCTTAGGTAAGCCCATAGCATCAATCGGTCAGACCTGGGGCGTTATGATTAATTCGACTAAATGGTTCCAAGGAGTGGGCGTTATGGACGCAATGGGCGCTAAGTATTTAGTGATCCCATTCTCAGAGCAATCAGTAATTCAAGAGCGGATCCGAGAAATTGACGGACTTCAAATTGTTGTCGGTCGAGCGGGTAACCGTTTTATATCGCTTGTCGGTCTCGATAAGACTGGCACATATCGTAAGATCGAAATTACTTTTGATCGCGATTACAAATCTTACAAGATTTGGAAGGGAGATACTGATGGTCCCGAACTCAATCTCGCAATCCTTCCAAAGGGAGTTTGTGCAACGATTGTGAAGGATGGTGAGTTGGACATCTTTGTACCGACAAATGGTCAAGTTACTAAGATTAATGATAGTCAAATTACCACAGATATGTTCCTTGGAAACTGGGGAGATAAAGTTATCTATATACAAAATGGTGAAGTCTGGGCTCTCCAAATGAAGTAATATCCGTGCCGTCTAGAATTAGGCGGCTTTTTATTATAAAAACTTAAAATTGTTTATAATATAAATATATGTATTTTGTTTATCTTTTAGAGTGTAATGACGGGAGTATTTATACTGGTATTACCACTGATGTTAAGCGCAGGTTTCAGGAACATAGAGATGGCAAGGGCGGGCATTATACACGAGCGAGGGGAGCGGTTAAGATTTTATATACCGAAAGATACACTACCAGAAGTAGAGCATTAATAAGAGAGGCTCAAATTAAAAAAATGCGAAGAGACAAGAAGCTCATGCTTATAAAGGGCAAGAGGTTGAGTGGTATTTAGATATAAACAATTCTAAATTTGACATATACCCCCGTGGGGTATACCATATGTTTATGAAGACAACTAAACAGAAATTAATTAAACGCCTTAAGATTATAGAAGGTCAAGTCCGAGGCCTCCAGGATATGCTTGAGAAGGGCGTTTATTGTATTGATGTTATTACCCAAACATCGGCAGTCAAGAGAGCTTTATCCGGTGTTGAAGATGCTCTGATGGAAAGTCATCTAAGTACTTGTGTTGTACATCAAGTCAAGCAAGGCAAGGATAAAGTTGCCGTTGGAGAAATACTCAAAGTCTATAGACTCAAGAGAAAATAAAATGTCAGAAACTAATACATATACTATTAAGGGCATGCATTGCGCCTCTTGCGCTATTATTATAGAAAAGACACTCAATAAAGCTGAGGGTGTAGAATCTGCTCGAGTGAATTTTGGCACAGAGTCGGTTAAAGTCGTTTTCAATAAAGAAAAAACTGATTTTCAGAAAATATCAAAGAAAGTAGAGCCTTTGGGTTATTCATTAATAAATATGTCGGAACACGCTAGCCATATGAATATGAATCAGCCACGACAGGATAAGCTGATTGAAATAAAGGGTATGCGAGATAAACTCATATCGGTCTTGCCCCTAGTGGTTTTAAGTGTTGCGGTCATGATTTGGGATGCTTTTATCAAATTCAACGTTCTCGCGGATATGCCTAAATCAGTTGAGAATGTTCTGATGTACTTGATGCCCTTGGCTGCGACTTATGTTTTATTTGTACTTGGTCGGCCGTACCTTATGGGTGTATATAGATTTATTCGCAGGGGTCAGGCGAACATGGAGACATTAATTGGTTTGGGAACTTCGGCTGCATATATTTACAGCATGGTCATAGCCATATGGGGTCAGAATTTAAAAAATTATATTGATATAAGCAGTACATATTTTGATGTAACAATTGTAGTCATAGCTTTTATTGCGTTAGGTGAATATCTTGAAGCTCGCTCAAAGTTTAGAACCGGCGATGCCATAGAAAAACTTTTAAATTTGGCGGCTAAAACTGCACTAGTTATCAGAGATGGGCGTGAGGTTGAGATTTCTGTTGATCAAGTTATCCATGGAGATTTAATCGTGGTTAAGCCTGCTGGTAAAATACCGGTTGACGGAATAATTACCGAGGGATCATCCTATATTGATGAAGCTATGATTAGTGGTGAACCAATTCCAGTCCAAAAGGAGATTGGGGATAAAATCATCGCCGGAACAATAAATACTACAGGATATCTCGTCTTTAGGGCAACTGGTGTTGGTTCGGAAACGTTGTTATCGCGGATCATCAAAATGGTGGGAGAAGCTCAAAGCAGTAAGGCACCAATACAAGCTTTAGCGGACAAAATTTCAGGTGTTTTTGTGCCCATAGTTTTAATTTTATCATTTGCGGCATTGGCGGCGTGGCTAATTGTTGGGACTCAATATCTCGGGTTTGCGCAGGCTCTTTCTTCCGGTCTGGTTTCTTTTGTCGGCATTCTGGTTATTGCCTGTCCTTGTGCCCTAGGATTGGCAACGCCAACGGCTATTATTGTTGGCGTTGGTAAGGCGGCCCAAGAGGGTGTTTTAATAAAAGATGCGGCTACGCTTCAGAAACTTCACCAGGCGAATGTTTTAGTCGTGGATAAAACAGGTACGATCACAAAAGGTAAGCCAGAATTTTTATCATTAGAGAACTATTCTAGTAAAACCGACTTAGAAATAATTTCGATTCTAGCTTCGCTTGAAAAAAAATCCGAGCATCCTATCGCTCAAGCGATTATTGATTATACAATAGAAGAGGATATAGCAGTATTAGCGGCCGATAGATTCGAAATAATTAAAGGTAGAGGACTAAAAGGTGTAATTGATGGTGTTGAATATTTTGCTGGTAGTGTGAGGTATATGAACGATTTAGGGTTAAGCGTGGATAACGAAGTTATTAAGGGTGAGACTACCGAGGGTAAGACACCAGTTATTCTAGCAACAGGCGGTAAGATATTAAGCGTGGCAATGGTGGCTGATGCTATTAAGGCTGAAGCCGTGGGGTCAATCGCAAATCTTCATAAGCTTGGCTTTGAGATAGTCATGGCTACAGGTGATGATAAAAACACGGCTGAGTATATTGCCAAGCAGGTCGGGATTGATAAAGTTTTTGCCGAAGTAATGCCCGAAGATAAGTTGCAGATAATTAAAAAGTTGCAATCAGAAGGTAAGATTGTTGTTATGGCTGGAGATGGCGTAAACGATGCTCCTGCGCTGGCGCAGGCTGATATTGGTATTGCCATGGCTACGGGAACCGATGTGGCTATAGAATCTGCTGGTATTACTCTATTGCATGGCGATATGTCTAAAATAGTTAAGGCAATTAATCTTTCAAAGGCAACGATGCGTGGGATTAAACAAAATCTTTTTTGGGCATTTTTCTATAATATTATTGGCATACCATTGGCTGGTGGCGCATTTTATCCTCTTTTTGGATGGTTGCTGAGCCCGGTTTTTGCTGGTATGGCGATGGCTTTTTCAAGTGTTTCGGTAGTTACTAATTCACTTCGTTTAAAAAATAAAAAAATATAATGAACCTACAAGAACAAAAAACTTATATTTTTCATGTAACTGGTATGCATTGTAAAGCCTGTGAGTTAGTAATTGAAGATGAAATTAAAGGTTTGGATTATGTTACTCGTGTTGATGCCAGACTTAGTAATAAAATAGTTACGGTGAGCGGAGATTTTGGCAAAAAAAATGTAGAAGAAATTGCTAGCGAGTTAACAAGCACAATCTCAAGGCACGGTTATTATCTATCGGCAGAAAGAACAACTACAAAAAAGAACTTGTCTGATTTTAAATTTGCCATACCAATTGTTATCATTTTTGCCATAGCATTCGTGATCTTACAAAAAGCTGGCTTGGTAAATCTGATTAATACGGGCAGGGTATCTCTTGGGACGGTCCTGGTCATTGGAATAATTGCCTCGCTTTCAACTTGTATGGCTGTTGTCGGCGGTCTAGTTTTATCGATGTCGGCGACATATTCAAAAGAAGGTGATAAAACCAAACCACAGGTTCTTTTTCATGTTGGACGAATTTTATCTTTCGTTATTTTTGGTGGAATTATTGGCGCCATAGGTTCAACTTTTACCCTTAATGCTTCGGCTAATTTTGGCGTAAGTCTTTTGATCGGGTTAATCATGTTAATTCTGGGCATTAATCTTTTAGATGTGTTTCACTGGTCTAGGAGGCTTCAACCAACCATGCCAAGATTTTTATCTAATCATGCGTTCAATGTGACGAAAATTAATCATACCCTAACTCCATTTTTGATTGGTGTTGCAACATTTTTTATGCCCTGCGGATTTACCCAGGCAATGCAAATCTATACACTCTCGACGGGTAGTTTTATGAGTGGAGCCATGACCATGCTTTTCTTTGCGCTTGGTACCTTGCCGATTCTTGCATTGATTAGTTTTAGTTCTTTTAGTGTCAGCAAAAGTCCAAAAGCCGGAATATTCTTTAAGACAGCTGGTTTAGTAGTGATAATGTTTGCTTTGTTTAATATAATTAATAGCATGGCTGCAATTGGATTAATTGCCCCAGTGTTTAATTTTTAATCATAATGAGAACAATTGGTATTACAATAATAGTTGTTGTAGCAGTTTTCGGTGGATTTATGGCTATTTCGTTACTTGGTAATGGTAATAAAAACATTACTAGTGGCAATAGCGTAGATAATGTTAGTATCGTTGACGGGAAGCAGATAATCAAAATAAGAGCCAAGGGAGGATATCAACCCAGAGGAAGCCTTGCCAAAGCTGGTCTGCCAACAATTATTGAGTTTGATTCTAAGGGGACATTTGATTGTTCGTCATTTATTCGTATTCCAAGCATGAATATAAGTCGTAGCTTATCTTCATCCGGAATAACAGATGTGGATCTCGGCATTCCATCTACCGGAAAACTTCAGGGGAGCTGTGGTATGGGTATGTATCCTTTTGAGATAAATTTCGAATAGGCCTAGCTGTTTGTAATTGAAATAAAACTAGGAAAGGTTAGAATAGTAATATGAAAACAGTAGTTATAACTGGAGCAAGTCGGGGAATTGGATTGGCTACGGCCAAGAAGTTTTTGACTGAAGGCTGGCGAGTGATAGGTACATATTTGGATAAGTCAGTACCGATAGAAGACTCAAATTTTATTTCGATTCAATATGACCAAAGCAATTCTGAAAGCATTGCTAGGGTAGCCAGTCAAATTATATCTCTTGCACCACGTTTAGATGCACTTGTTAACAACGCCGGCATTCTTATTGATGCAAATAATGATTTTGTCGACCCAATTAAACTAAGGAAAACACTCGAGGTGAATATAATTGGTGTTGTAGATTTCACTGAACGTTTATTGCCATTGTTGGGAGAGAATAGTCATATTGTAAATATGGCTTCTGGCCACGGTCAGTTATCCCGACCCGTGGACGATGAATTTGCCACGGGATATCGTATTTCTAAGGCGGCACTTAATATGTATACTCACCATTTAGCTTTTCGATTAAAGTCTCGAAGTGTAGTAGTTTCATCTATTGCTCCCGGTTGGGTTCAGACGGATATGGGTTATTCAATCGCGTCAGAGATACAAAAACCAAATCGGACTCCAGAACAAGCCGCCGATGATATATTTCAATTAGTAACTACGGTCAAAGAATCTGGCCATTTTTGGGAGTATGGCAAGAAAATTGGTTGGTAGAATATATTAAATAAATTTTAAAATATGAAAAAGATAATTATTGGAATAATTTTTGTCATAATAGTGAGTATTATTGTTATCTATGCGCTAGGAGTATATAAGTTTGATTTTATGGATAATAAAGTATCCAGCGGAAATGGTGCTGTTTTAGATCCAAAAAATGGAACTTATCAAATTGAAGGAAGCGCAGTTACCCTAAAAGATGGTATATCCGAACAAGCGCCTACTTCAGAGTCAGAATCTAAAACTACAACGGAATATTTTGGCAACGACATTACTGGTGATTTTAATAATGATGGTAAGGATGACGTTGCCTTTATTTTAACTCAGGAAACTGGAGGCAGTGGGTTATTTGTTTATGTCGCGGTATTGCTTGGCGATGGAAAGAGTGGAGTTGGTACTAAGGCTGTATATTTGGGTGATAGAATTGCTCCTCAAACATCTGAATTTAGAGATGGCGAGATAATTATGAATTATGCCGATCGTAAGCCTGACGAACCCTTCGCGGTCGTTCCTTACGTGGGTGTTAGCAAGTATTTCAGAGTAGTTGGTAGTGAATTGTTGGAGATTGTAAAATAGATGTGCATTAATTTTTTTATTTGTGAGATAATCAACGCCAGTTAGGGGATAAGTTAGCAAACAAATAAATTCAAAGCCCAGCGAAGACGCAGGGCTTTGGGTAATTGTTTTAGGTTGACAATGTCCCAATGATGCAGTATTATTATAGCGTTCTTTGGTAATAGGGGCATGCCATGAGTTTCATTAAGGTTCTGATGGTTATCTTGGTTGCATTCGGCCTATTTAAAATCGCGGCTGGATATGAAAGACATGGCTATGTAGGTAATAAATTAATGAAAGCTTGGCATATTACTCTGCCAGGGTATGCAGAGGTATATTATCCCGAGCAGACTGTCGATTTGAGGGATTGGGTGGGTACTCAGTGGGGATCATTAGAAGTCATAGATAAAGATACGAGACAAAAGAATGCCGAAGCGACGGCAGGAATTGCTCTTAAGGCAATGGGTATTTATTCAGACTATGAATTGAAGCAAGGCAAAGACGGCCATTGGATTTTATGGAGGCCAGCAAGTTCTAAAAAATATTTTACCTGGACGGCATATTACAGAATCGCTCCTTGGCAATCCGCCGACTAATTAGTCGGCTTTTTAATATAGCAATTGAAGTAAATCGGTAAAAAGAATAAGATAAAATAATATGAGAAATATATACATCATACATGGATGGGACGGAAGTCCTGATGAGCCAATGCTTCAATGGCTAAAATTGAATTTAGAAAAACAGGACAACGAAGTGTATGTTCCTGAAATGCCCACTCCAGCCGCGCCTATGATTGAGGCGTGGGTGGGGAAACTCAAGGAAGTTATTAATCCGAGTGAGGATGTTATTATTGTGGGTCACAGCATTGGATGTCAGGCGGTACTCAGATATGTCGAGACTCTATCGGAGAATATTAGAATTGCAGGAATTGTATTGATTGCACCCTGGATGGTGTTAGATGAACAAACAATTAAAGACGAGGGAGAAGAGGTTAGGGGAATAGCCAAGCCATGGATGGAGACGCCAATTAATTTTGTAAAAGTTAAATCTCATATTGGCAAAGTCGTAGCTATTTTTTCTAACGATGATAAATATGTACCGTTGAATCAAAAAGATTTGTTTGAGAAAAGACTGGGAGCTGAAACGATAGTTGAGCATGGTAAGGGCCATTTTACTATTAGCGACGGAGTTATTGAATTGCCATCTGCGCTAAATGCCGTAGAAAATATTTAAATCATTGACAGATAATATAATCTGGGGTAATATTGGCGAAGTTCTTAAACAAGGAATGGCAAAATAGTGGACAAAACCAAACTCACTAATACTGTCGGTAGAACTTTTTATACAACCCCGACTGGTTTTTTGTCGGATGGTTATGAAGCGGAAAATAACTATTTAAGAGTATCGGAAGAGCAAGCGATTCTTGTGGGATCTCTTTGTGACGATGGATTACATGCACCTATTCTGGATATTGATTTTAGTGCCGAAGTAGTGAGGCTGACTAATCGTAGGTATGCGGCAATATATTTTCACAAAATAATTCCTTTTGATAGATTTCTAAGTTTTCTGGAAGTCTTGTATGGGGTCGGTCTTGTTAGCGGTGATTTCCGTAAGATGGCCGAATGGATAATTCAACCAGACGGTGGGCTTACTTCAATATTGGAAGTTGAGTTTCCGATACAGTTGATACCATCAACTACGTCCAGGCATTATCACCTATATCTTGATAGGAAGATTAGTTGGGAGCAATACGTAATGGTATTAGAAGTTGCTCAAGGGGCGGATATTATTAATAGAGGTTTTTACGAAATGTCGATTAAAAACAGACAGTCTATGGTATTGCTACCAGGGAAAGATAGGGGAGAGCTAACTATAGGTCCGAGAGTTAATACGTAGACTCATTACGAATGGCCTCGCGCGTACGCGCGAGGCCTCTTTAATTAACTGGAAAGAGTTGTATTTAAGTATTAAAATAGATATATGAATAATACCTATAATTGGTACCAGATGTTAATTAAACCTTCTTGGGCGCCGCCGTCATGGATTTTTAGTCCAGTATGGACGATTTTATATGGTCTAATAATTCTTTCTTTTGGTAAGGCCTTCCTGCTATTTTTGCATAAAAAAATTCCTTTTATCGTCATTTTGCCATTTATCCTTAATCTAATCTTTAATTTTATATTTACACCGATCCAATTTGGACTAAAGAACAACATTCTTGCTACCGTCGATATTTTATTAGTTCTTAGTACTCTCATTTGGGCAATGATAGCCATTTATCCGTACAGAAAATGGATTGCCTATATACAAGCGCCATATTTGCTTTGGGTGTCTTTTGCTACTATACTTCATCTGACCATAACCTATTTAAATAAATAATATGACTAAACCCATCAATATCACAATAATCGCGGGTCTAATTATTGTCGCTGGCCTGGGAGTATATTTTGCTAAATATAGAGTCGCAAATGCTCCAATTACTAGTCCCGATACTAATATTGTTGGTGATGATAAAGACGAACATAGTTGTATCGGTTCAGCTGGTTATTCTTGGTGCGGAGAGAAAGATAAATGTCTAAGAGTTTTCGAAGAACTGTGCCCGGATGTAATTACTAGTTTAATCGCAGAATTAAAAACTGAGACGGATATATCATTGACCAAAGTTGGGGATTTACAACTTACTTGGAATGTCAGAGAGGGAAATAATTTTGCCAGCGAAGCAATCCCAGATATTTCTTATAAGAATTCCGATGTAACTTTCTCTAATTATCAGAAGATTGAAAAATTTATGAAGAGCAAATACCGGGTGGATATTAATAATGAAGCTGATGGTGTAACTGGTGGCCTGAGAGGATATACCGATAGCTATGTAGTTTGTCAGCTATCTTTCAAGCACAATCAAATGAAAAATACCCCAAATGCTCCGTCAGAACCAGTTGGTGATAGCTTGACGGTGGAACTTGGATGCGGATATTTTAATCCTAACGATGTACCTAAAATCGTGGCTACTCAGTATATAAAATTAGCGCTGGCGACGAAGTATAAAAAAGATATCAAAGAAGTTAATCTGAAAATTAATAAGTTTGACGGAGCATACGCTACCGGTAGTGTCTTTTTTGGTACTGCTGGTACTGTTGGTGAAGGTGGCATATTCTTGGCGACTAAGCAGGGCGATACATGGAAATTGATTTATGACGGCAATGGTTCGATAGATTGTGCAACGATTAAGAAGAATTATCAATTCCCAACCGATATGCTTGTTGGGTTCTGTGATTAATATCCATTGATTACCATAGTTCGTATATTTTATAAATATTTTTTTAAAAATATTCTCTTTCTAATTAATCCAGAGATAGTGCATAGGAGGGCGATTACCTTGGGAGAATTTATGGGGAGATTTAAATTCATCAGAATTATTTTATCTGTCATATTTGCGCACACAGAACCTATTATTGGGCAATCTTTGTTCGGTATAAGATTCAAATCTCCGATTGGTCTAGCTGCTGGATTTGACTATGAGGCTCGTCTGACCGAGGTTCTGCCGATGTTAGGGTTTGGCTTTGGAACCGTGGGAACTCTGACTAACCATGCATATAATGGAAATCCGGCCCCCATGTTAGGTAGATTGCCCAAATCGCAATCTTTGATGGTAAATAAGGGATTTAAGAATTTAGGCATTGACACATCTCTCCAACAATTAAAAAGTAAGCAAATTACGTATCCGATTGGTATAAGCATAGGAAAAACGAATAGTTTAGATATCAAAACGCAAGATGAGGCCGTTGAAGATATCATCAAGGCATTTCATGAAGTTGAACGATCCGGGGTCGGCTTTGCTTATTATGAACTCAATATCAGTTGTCCAAATCTCATCGGAAATGTTGAGTTTTATAGTCCCAGTCATCTAAATCAATTACTACAATTTTTGAGTAAGATAACCCTCTCTCGCCCGGTATTTATAAAAATGCCGATATCTAAAACTAACGAAGAGATAGATTCGATGATGAATGTTATTATACAGTACCCATTTATTAAAGCTGTAATTATTGGTAATCTTTGGCAGAATCGTAATAATCAGTCGTTATATCCCGACGAGGTTTCAAAATTTAAGAGCGGTAACTTTAGCGGAATTCCATGTCAGAAAAGATCCGATGAACTTATCCGTTTGGTCTATAAGAAATATGGTTCAATGATTAAAATTATCGGCTGTGGCGGGATATTTAGCGCGATAGATGCCTATCGTAAAATCAAATTAGGGGCGTCACTCACTCAGCTTATGACAGGACTTATTTTCGAGGGTCCCCAGTTGGTTTATGAGATTAATAAAAATCTTGTCAGGCTACTGCGTGCCGATGGATACGATTCTATTTCTAATGCCATTGGTATTGATGCCTAAATAAATCATTTATGTAGGCCGGGTTTTATGGTAAGCTGAATAAGTTACTAAAATAGTAAATATGAATTTAATAACTGCTGGTATTCTAGGAATCATCGAAGGGATCACGGAATTTTTACCAATTTCATCAACAGCTCACATGGTGTTGGCTTCAGATTTAATGCATTTGGCTCAATCCGAATTTGTCAAAAGTTTTGAAATTATTATTCAATTGGGTGCAATACTGGCAGTAATTGTACTTTATGGTAGAAAATATATTCGTGACTGGGCGTGTATTAAGAAAATAATAATCGCCTTTATTCCAACAGGCATTTTGGGTTTCATTTTTTATAAAACAATCAAATCTATGATTGGGAATCAGAATATTATCCTATGGGCTTTGTTTTTGGGTGGCCTGGGTATTATATTCTTTGAATTAGTATATAGAAAAAAGGAAGTTTATGAAGGTGATATATCTGTTATAACGAATGGACAGGCTTTTGTTATTGGTTTATGTCAGTCAGTCTCAATGATACCCGGCATATCACGCTCTGCTATTACAGTTATCTCGGGCTTGGCGATGGGTATCCATCGAAAGGCGATAGTTGAGTTCTCATTTTTGTTAGCCGTGGTAACAATGGTGGCCGCAACGGTATACGATTTCTCTAAAAACTTTAATTCATTTTCTGTTGATCAGTTTGATTATCTGGCAATCGGATTTATTGTATCTTTTGTTACCGCAATACTGGCTATCAAATTCATGGTCAAGTATATTAAGAATCATAGTTTTATGGCTTTTGGTGTCTATCGTATTGTCATTGCCGTATTGTTTTACCTATTCATAATTCGTTAGTTGACATTGCCTTCTGGGATGGTATTATATGGCTAGCTCTTTGGGAGGAATTAGCCATGACAAAAGCCCAGAAATTAGCTAGGTCTCATTTTTTCAACTATACGATATTTAGAAACGACGGCGGTAGTCATGCAAAATATATGATGAATAATGATATAGACCAAGATTCTGAAACTGCGCGATTATTAGATGAGATGTATGATCCTTCGGGAGAGAAAAGTCGCGAGAGATTCTATGAACAGTATTCATTCATGAGGCCTAAAACGAGAAAGCTCGTACCAATCATCGGAAAATAAAAATAAGGACTAAGGCAAGACCCTACTAAACGGGGTCTTTTATCTAATATACTTTTTGCCCTTAAGTTTGATTGGCAAGAGGTCATCTTTAGTATACTTCTCATAACCTTTGCCGTAATTTAAATCTTTCATAAGCTGAGTCGGAGCATTGCGAATTTTGAGCGGTACTGGCAAATTGCCATATTTTTTTACATCAGCTACTGCTTCCAGATAGGCGTTATAAGAACTGCGATCTTTGTTGGCTTTGGCCAAATAGACCGTGGCTGATGCAAGATTAATCTGGGCTTCTGGTAGACCAACAACTTCTACTGCTCGAAAAGTATCATTAGCTACAACAATAGCGGTCGGTTGAGCGCTACCGATATCTTCGCTAGCAAATATTATCATGCGACGGGCAATAAATTTAGGATCTTCGCCGGCATCAATCATTCTGGCTAGATAATAAAGAGCGGCATCAGACTGGCTGGCTCGAAGACTTTTGATGAAAGCACTAATTAAATTATAATGTTCCTCACCTTTTTTATCATAACGCAAAAATTTTGATTGCAGAGTATTGGTAAGATTTTTAACAGAAATAGTGCCATATAGATTTTTAGTGGCCTCAACGATTGAAATTGCTTGCCTGGCATCGCCGTTAGCCATATTGGCTAACCAATCCATGGCATCGGCTGGAATTTTAATAGTAATACGACGAATGATATCTTTTATTTCTTCCGGCTCAAGCTCGTTTAAAACAAATACCTGACAACGAGAAAGAAGGGGAGATATAATTTCAAAACTTGGATTCTCGGTAGTGGCACCGATGAGAGTAATTTCTCCTGATTCAACGTGAGGTAATAAAAAATCCTGCTGAGCTTTATTAAAACGATGAATTTCGTCAAGAAATAAAATTTTAGGTCTCATCGTTTTTATTTTAACTATTTCCCTGATCTCGTCTTTGCCGGCAGATACGGCTGATAACTCAAAAAGTTGGCCGTCAATGGCTTGGGAATAGATTTTAGCCAGAGTGGTTTTGCCTGAACCTGGCGGACCCCAAAGGATAAAAGAAAATTTATGACTCCTCTCTATGGCTATGCGAATTGGCTTATCTTTGCCAACTAGATGTCTCTGGCCGATATATTCATCTAGGTTTTTAGGTCTAATTTTAGTAGCTAGAGGTTCCATAATCCAATTCTAGCAAAGCTGTCATAAAAGACCATAATCTTAAATATTGATTAATATTCAAGAAATGATACTCTGGCTGTAAGTTCTTTTTTTGAAAGAGTTTAGTATGGAAAAAGCGAAAGAGGAAGCAAAAAGAGTCGCAATACATAATAGTATAGGCTGTGGGTCGCGATTATCTATAGATGGATACTGTTATCATTGCAAGCTATTTCCTGGTGCATTTAAGATTGGTTTTATAAGCTACTGTCCGCATTGTGATACTCTACTGGATGCTACTTTGAAATGTGGAAATTGTCAGCAATCATTTCGCATGCCTTCTTTTAAATAGCCGAGCCTAGCTCGGTTTTTTTATAAAATAAAAGAGGTAATTAGCCTCTGGTTTTTCTCGCACTCTTTTTTACGTCAGCATGGATATTAATCGCGATTTGTTCTGCTGGATCTTTCCCGAATTTTTCATGTTGTTGGATGGCCACAATAATATGAGCTACTTTGTTAATAAAACTGATTGGCAGCCCTAATCTATGCAGAAGATCTTTGGCGACTATGACAGATGCGAAAGTACTGGTTTTTCTCCCCTTGACATTAACTAAGCCGTGAAGCCAAAGGGCGGTCTCTGTCTCTAATATCATTGCTTTTGGCGTGTTACTTAGGGCAACTCCATCTAAAATTGTGTTTGCAATCCTGGTTTCTTCAATGCATTTGGTTAAATGCTGTATTCGGTCTGTTTTAGTATATCTACTTAAAATATCCGCAAAGACTTCTTTCATTACTCGATCATCTACTACAATATTAAATGTGTGTCCCAGGTTTTCACACAATAAATTCCATCTATGTTTTAGGCTTATGATTCTTTGCACGACTACCTCATTGGCAAAATGCTTACCATATTATATACGGAAATAAACAAAAATCAAGTCCCTAAGACCGAAGAAGATAGTTTCCTTAAATTATAGAGGATTTATAATAGGCTTATTCTCGTGCTTCTCTGCTTCCATAACAGCTCGTTCCATAAATTCAACAGCTTCAACGGGATGCTTGCCTCGTGCCGACTCCTCAGATAGCATAACCGCATCCGAGCCTTCTAAAATTGCGTTCACGATGTCAGTAATCTCGGCACGTGATGGTGTATCATTGTCAACCATAGACAACATCATCTGTGTGGCCGTGATTACTGGTTTCTTGGCTGTTTTGCATTTCTTTATAATATCGGCCTGCACAAAGGGAATCTGTTCAAGTGGGATTTCATTACCCATATCACCCCGGGCTATCATAATCGCATCAGCTTCTAGTAATATTGAATCTAGATTATCAATAGCGACTTTGCGTTCTATTTTCGCAATAACTGATATGCTAGCTCCTAATTTGGTAATTTCAGATTTTATTTTTTTAATATCATCTGCTAAGCCGACATAAGACATAGCAATATAATCGACTTTTTGCTCAACGCCAAAAGCCAAATCTTTTAGATCTTTTTCGGTTAGGATATCTTTCGTACTATCAAAACGATGACCATTCATTTCTTGTTCTCTGGGTCCCGATAAGTCTTGTATAATAGGTATGCGTTTACCAGTTTCAAGAGCAACTTGTCTCAGATTGCTGATATAGGCAGCATGTTCTCCGTAAGTACCCCATGAGAAATTTAATCTCATCACATCCATCTGATGTGCGACTAATTGGCGTAGAAGTTCTACTGTGCCTGATGCTGGACCAACGGTTGCTATAATTTGTGCTCTTGATGGCATTTTATTTCGTATTAGTTTACACATTTTGAGAGTACGGAATATCTTTTACTAAAGATTTCCTCGTTCTCGGACCAGTCGTCCTGCGAAAGCCTCTCAAAAAGTCATAGTATCATCAATTTGATTCGCTATAATTTTGAGATGTGAGCTAGGCGGTTATATTTAACGACTCTTTCTCCGCGATTGGGTGCTCCCGATTTTAGTCCGAAACATCCGAAGGCATAGGCTAAATCCGCAATAAAATCGTCTTCTGTCTCACCACTACGATGGCTAACGATGCATTCTATATTATTTTCTCTGGCCATCTTCATGGTATTGAGTGTCTCCGTAAGCGTGCCAACCTGATTCGGCTTGATAATAATGGCATTGATACTTTTATTATTAATGGCCATGGTTAGCCTTTCAACATTGGTAACAGTCAGATCATCACCAACAATAAACTTGTCTGGGTATTCGGCGTGAATTTTGGCAAAATTAGTAAAATCTTCCTCATTAAATGGATCTTCTATAGAGATGATATCAAATTCGGTAAATATTTGTTTATATATACCATATAATTGATCAGGCGTAATATTACCGCCGATCATGTAGTTGCCGTTATTAAAGAATGAAGAAGCCGCAACGTCCATTGCTATTCTCACTTTATCGGTAAGACTGAGTTGGGATATAGTTTCTGTCAGAAGTTTCAATGGAATGAAAACATCGTCGGTTTCAACGGTTGTACCAATATCAACGGTTGCCCCGCCCTCATCTCCAACATTCGAAAATGAAGGAGACATTTCTTTATCAATTCTTTCTCTTAATGATTTGAATATTTTAATACCCATATCGAGAGATTCTTCAATTGAATCAGTCTGCGGAACTATATGATATTCCTGAAAAGGTAGTTTCGAATGAGCATGCTTGCCACCATTAATTAAATTCATAAAAAGATATGGTGTGGGTCTTGATGGTTTGATTTGGGCAAGACTTCTAAGATATTCGAATAACTCTTGACCGAGAGAGCGGGCCACCGCCTTGGCGGCGGCCACGCTTACGCCGATAATGGCATTCCCACTCAATTTTGATTTATTAGCCGTGCCATCTAGTTCTAGCATTATTTTATCAATCTCTTCTTGTTCAGTGGCCTCAATGCCTATCAGCTGTGGTGCAATTAGATTTTGAATATTTTGAATAACCTGGTTTATATCTTTGTTCTCATTGGCTTCAAATGCTCCCGTGCTAGCACCGGAAGGCACCGCAAACGAACCAGTCCCGCTATTCGTATCAACTGTAACCCGCACCGTTGTGTTACCACGAGAGTCTAAGATTTTTTCGCCAGCTATTTTTGTTATTTTAGTATTCATTCTTATTTAATTAAATAAATAATCAAGTCTGAAACATTGGCGCCGGTTGGCCCGGTATATATGGTTCCTTTTAATTTCTCAAACAAATCATAAGTATCATATCGTTGGATGTGATCATCAAAATCAATTCCTAAGCTCTGAGCTCTTACTAATGTCGTATTATCGACGATGGCTCCAGCCGATTCTCCATTATCAGTACCATCCGATGCTAAACTAATTAAGACACTATTTTCAAGCTTATTGATGGCCTTAGATGTGAGATATGAATTTCTACCGCCACTTCCTCCGAGCTTATCAATTTTTAATCTTATTTCTCCGCCCATCAATATTACAGATTTTGATTTATGATTAATTTTTAATTTAGAGATAGTTTCATCTGCTGATTCATAATTTTCAGCATCAAGAATTTTGGATTCATAGCCAAGTTCTTGGGCCTTGTTGACCATTGCTTCCAGGGCCGTATGATTAGAAACAAGAACAAAATTATGAACCTTCTCAAAATACTTTTTCTCTTTTGGTGTTTCAAACAATTCTAACTTTCCTAATGTTTCCAGTGCTGCCATGTTTAAGCTCTCAACTATTCCTTCAGCTTCTTTTTTAGTTGACGCATCAATAAAAGTTGGTCCGGATGCTACCTGATCGTAATACTCACCGGGTATATCAGAAAATATTAATCCAATCACAGTGGCTGGAAATAAAATTTTTGCCAATCCGCCGCCCTTAACTAGAGATATATGTTTGCGGACGGTGTTGAGTTCCTTAATAGTTTCGCCGGATTTCAAGAAGGCATCGTATAGCTCTTGGCCTCTTAAGCATTCGGCTTCTGGCCAACACAATAACGCTGAGCCTCCCCCAGATACAACCACAATAAACAAATCCTTTTCGTCGGGATTTTCGGCTAATGCGATAATATCCTTAGCTACGCTGAAATTTTCTAATGAGGGCCGGGGATGAGTTCCGCGATAGACTTTTATTGTCTCACATGTATTTGGTTCTTTATCTATGACAATACCGGCAGTAATACGACTCCCAAGTATTTTCTCAAGTGCTCTAGCTGCTTTTGAGGATGCCTTGCCGAAACCGATGACTTTTACTGACCGATAATCGCTTAATTTAAAGATCTCGTCGTTAATATGCAAATATTCGCCATCAATTTTAATAGAGTTGTTAATAATAGATTCCGTGCAGATAGCTTCCAAGCCTGCTTCAGCTATATCAAGGGCGTCTCTGCGATAAGTGTCGGTTGCTAATTGTTCGTAATTCTTTATCCGATGTTCCATCGTATCTAATTCTAAACCATTAAACCCCATTTGGAAAGTTAATTTATTACTATGATGAAGATATTAATGATATTTGATAATAACAGCTCAAGGCTTTAATTATTTACCATAATATATTATGATTTAGGCTATGTTAGACATTAAATTAATTAGGGATAAAAAGGAAGAAGTAGAGAAGGCCCTACTTAAAAGAATAGCTAAAAGCGCTTTAGATTTGGACAAGGTTATAAAACTGGATGATACTAGGAGGGATGTAATTATTAAACTAGAGGCATTAAAGGCCGAGAGAAATAAGAATTCCAAGATTAAGCCAACGTCAGAGATTATAGAACAGATGAAGAAAATTGGCGAAGAAATAAAGGAACTAGAGATAAGTCTTAAAACAACCGAAGATCAGTTAAAGGAGCAATTGTCAGAATTGCCAAATATTCCAGCCGATGATGTTCTTTCTGGTGGCAAGGAAAATAACAAGGTAATAAAAACTTTTGGCCAAAAACCAAAACCCGATTTTAAATTAATCGATCATGTCGAGTTGGCTACTAGATTAAATCTTATTGATTATGAGCGTGGTGTTAAAATTGCTGGTTCCGGTTTCTGGTGTTATAAGGGCAAAGGTGCCTTATTGGAATGGGCGTTATTAAATTATTTTAAAGATTTTCATATTGCCAATGGTTATACGTTTATATTGCCGCCCTTCTTATTAAATAAAGATTCAGCTTATGCTTCTGGCCACTTACCTAAATTTAGAGATGACCTTTTTTGGACATCGCGATCCTCGGAAAATAAACAGGGAGATAGCCTCTGCTTGAATGCTACTAGCGAGATGATGATAAATAACCTTCATCGTAACGAGGTTATAGATGAGGCGCAGTTGCCTTTAAAATATTTTGCCTATTCGCCCTGTTTTAGAAAAGAACCGGGCGGTTATGGTGCCGGAGAAAAAGGTACAACTCGTGGTCATCAGTTTAACAAGATAGAAATGTTTCAATTCACTCGACCCGAATATTCCTGGAATGGTTTCGAGGAACTTGTAAGAAATGCTGAGAAATTAGTTGAGGGTCTTGGTCTTCACTATCAAACCGTTCAATTGGCTGCCCAAGATGCCTCGGCTTCAATGTCGAAGACGTGCGATATTGAGGTTTGGATTCCGAGCATGGATATGTATAAGGAGGTCAGTAGCGCGTCAAATGCCATTGATTATCAGGCCAGAAGAGCCGATATAAAATTTAGAAATCCAGAAACTGGTAAAAATGAATTTGTGCATACGCTCAATGCCTCTGGTCTTGCCACTAGTCGGTTATTGCCAGCTATTTTAGAGCAATTTCAGCAAGAAGATGGTAGTGTGAAGATACCAGAAGCTCTCCATAGGTATATGAATGGCATAGAAGAAATTAAGAGCTAGCTATATAATGCGCGTCTCAAGCGTTAAGGGCCCGCACTATATTGATAATCTCGCCAAAAGAAGGCGTCGCAGTTTTGTTGTTCGGATGAGCTTAGTATTGATTGGTGTAATCTTGTGCGTTGTTGGTATTTTTTATGGATTATTTTATTCTGGCTGGTTTGATATGAATGATTACGAAATTTTCGGAGCTAGAAACATTGACCCGGCAGTAATTAAGGAGAATCTTAATACTTATCGAGACTACAAATTATTTAAATTTTTGCCAATTGGACGTAATATCTTATTCTTTAATACTAATGCAACGGAAAGTGTCTTACTGGAGAAGAATAATCTATTAAGAACTATACAGATTGAGAAAAAATACTTCCATACTTTAAGCGTAACACTTGTTGAGAGAGATGCTTTGGGTGTTTGGTGCTTTGAAAATTATATCGGAGATCATAAATGTAAATATTTCGATGCCGATATGAAGACTTGGGGAGATCTGGATAAAACAACCGGATTTATTTTATTAACAGTTGAGGATTACAAGACAATTGATCGGCAGATAATTAATAAAGAATACTTCGATGGAATTAGGAGATTAGTTGATGATCTACGGGGTTTTGTGGCGATTAAATCAATTGCTATTCCAGCAAAGCCGTTAAACGACCTTATAGTGTATACTGATAAGCCGTACTATTTGCAGTTTTCGTTGGAGTCTAATATTAATAATCAAATAAACGCTTTGAAGATATTTTTGAATAATAAAAAAGACGATCCTAATTTCGTACCTCAATACTTAGATCTTCGTGTTGATGGGCGAGTCTACTATAAATAGTGTTTCGCCCAGCCATACAGGACGACTGGTCTCTAAGCGAAGTTTCTTAGTCGGTGCTTTAGCCCGACTAGAATCGCTTTCGAGAACGAGGAAATCTTTAGTAAAAGATATTCTGGATTCTCAAAACTACTACCGGTGACCGTTTATGGTTATCCGATACGACGCTTGACACCATATGTGGATATGCTATAATGGATACATACCAGTACCTTAAATGAGCCCGAAAGGGTTCAAAAAAGCCAGTAAATACGTCAAAAAGAGACAGTTTTCGGTGATACTATAGACATCTGACGACCTCTGATATTCAGGCAACACGCAATAATTTGTAAATGTGCCGGTAGAATATAGTAGATATTGGTTTTTTTGAGCCCTTTTATCGGGCATAAAGTGTGGGGGACCAACGAGAAAAGGTAGTCTTCACCAGATCGATAGAGTGAAGGGTACCATCCAGAACCAGTCCTTGCCATAGCAGGCAAGGCAAGCCCAGGGCTGTGGGGCTATATAAATCTGGAGCCCATCTCGCTGGTTCCTCGCCAAGATCGGCGGAGTAGGCAGTATTGATACGCGGTTCGCTTCCTCCATGATGAGTGAGGCGCTGGCCAAAAGTGGCTAGTAATCCCCGTCTCAGCCTCTCCGCCGAACGTATCGTGCATTGCACGACGCTCGTGGGGAGCGCAGGTGTGAAGATGTGTCCACGCGAAGGATTGGCGACGGCTGTTATGCCTCGCGGATCCAAGGACGACACTTGCGCTCTCCAACCAGATCCGGTGCTTGCCCAGCTCAGCAGCCGGAAGATCGACGGGAAGACGAAGAGCTGGAGTGTTGCAAGCTTCGCGTATGGTAACTCTGCGCGAAGAGCCCAGAAGTGGGCTTAGAAACTGAGTTGCGCGTCGCGTCGGTTCGTCGGAAGGCTGGGATGACGGCGGTGTAAGGCAGGCGTCTAGGGGATGGATATTCCCCGGATCTGCGACTTCACCGTCGCCCGCCCTTCCAGGAAGTGCGAAAAGACACAAGATGTTAGAACATCGCATGAGCACAGGGCTGCGGTCCCTGTAAGCTCACCACACATCGTGTCCACGGGGGGCCGGGTGACAAGCGATCATGCCGTTTCCCGGCAACCCCACCTATTCCATACGACGGGAAGACCTTCAGGGGCTCATAGAAATTGTCCCAGAAGGGAGGAGGCCACGAAATTCAACAGTGGCACTGGGCCGAGGACCCAGTAAGCCATCTAATCGCACGCATGTGGGCGGGGACAATGATCAGGCAGCGTTGATCAAAGTCTCCGCCCGCGCTCTCACGCCCTGACCGGCGTGATTTTTGTTATCAAAAATTCGACTTATCCACAGAAATTACAAAGGCTGCCATTGCGCAATGGCAGCCTTTGTAATTTCTGTGGATAAAAAAACAGGCCATGTGGCCTGTCTCGTTCTATCTGCTATCTATGCCTTAGGAAAGATTGTCTTACCATCCCAAGGACAATTGTGACACTCTTTTCTATGTAGTGCTTCAATAGCTGGCATATTCTTACGCAATGCTTCATCAAGAGCCCGCCATGCTCTACTATGGGCCTGCTCTGCCTTAACATAAGCCCGCCATTCTTTATCGCGGAATTGCCCTGTTTTATAATAAACCCGCCATGCTTTATTAGAGATCTGCCCTGCTTCAACATAGGCCTGCCCTGCTTCAACTACTTCTTGGGGTAATGTACCCCTAACAGGTTTAAATAGACGAAGACGAGTTTCTTTCTGATCTTCTCGTTTTTGTTCAGAGATATATGATGCTCGTTCGTTATAGCTATAGCACCACTCTAGGAGTCTATCGTGGTGTACATGCCAGAAGAATCCTGTCTGAACTTCTGCCATACCTTGCTTCTCCTTAAAAGAACCTAAACTAAAATACCACTTACGTGGTATTTGTCAACTGGCATTATGCAATTATGGAGTGAGATGCCAGACAAATATAGAGTTACCAATGGTAGTAAGTCGTGGGATCTGGTCCAGCCACCTATATCCTTTGTCTAGATTTTTGCTATTCATGAAGAAAGTCGCTGAAACGGCTATATAGCCACCCTGAGGATTTTTGTCCAGGAATTCTTCTTTACTATGAAACAAACTGCTAGTCATATAGACATACTTTTCTTTTAAATAATAAGACGGATCAGACCAGCCAAAATAATCTAAATAAATCTTATCGATATCGTTATCATCAACCCAATTAGCAACACGTTTTAAATCTTGGCCCCAATCTAAATTTGAATCAACTACATAGCGATAACCGCCAGAAGGACCTCCAACCGTTTGATTGAAGTAAGTCAGGTAATATGGATACACACGCGCAGCTTCCAGTAGATACCAACATAATAATATTCCAATCAATACGTTATAGCTGACCAAAAGTTTCTTGTGGTATTTGAAATAGTCAAACACTCGTATTAATTGTCCAGACATCAAGATATAGACGAAGCCATAGGTCGGCAATAAATGCCGAACGCCAATATTAAGATGGGCATTAATACTTGTCAGCCAATAAATAGCAAGCCAGAGTAGCATCATAATTTCGGCAAGATGATTTTTGGTCCAGTTACTAGTGCCAGTAAATTTAGTTTTTTTAATAAAACCAAATAATAATATCAGCGAAATTAGGGCTAGTGACCAGAATACTAGAGGTTCTTTAATAAAATATACGATTGGAAAATAGCTTCTAGTCCCAGTGAACGAAACTTGTCCAAAGAAATAAGTCTGATTACCACCCGCATTTCTTTGGACAACCATCAATACCCCAAGAGCATATTCAGCCATAGGACGAATAACTGGTTTATCTGAAGACCATATAACAATATCGGCAATCCTTCTTTGAATAGTTGGTTGGTGCTGAGCGTTATAGCCATAATCTTTAAGGATATCTGTGGCGTCAGTCTTCTGAAGTCGGGGATCGTAATGGCGTGTATGGAATGCATAAACTGGCCAGACAATAATGATATAGCCAAGGATTACGATCAAGCATGAGCTTAGTAACGTTTTTACGCCAATCTTAAAGTTCTTATTCACTAATCCCCACAAAATGGGAATCATAAAAAAGAGAGGTAGTACTAAAACTAAGGAAAACTTGGTAATTTGTGCGACGCCAAAGGCTATGGCAGCAATAAATAAATTTAATTTTGTTTGACGATGGATAAATTTGTCAAAGAAGTAAAGACAAAAGAGCACGCCGAATAATGCGGCCATATCGGTAGTAACTAGATGGCCGTGAGCAATGACCGTTGGTGAAAATGAAAACAAAAATAAAGCAATTAGCGATGCCTTATCGCCATACAATTTCCGTGTCCAGCTGAATATTATTATTCCGGAGAAAATAAAAAATAATAAGAGGGGTAATCTTGCGACAAGAGTGATAAGTTCGGCATTGTTACCTGAATTGAAGATAAGGTTACGGCCAAAATTCCACTGGCCATGAATGTCAGTCGGCCAATATCCAGGATGAGGCATTGAAAAGGCGGATTGATTGAGGCCAATCAGAGATAAGGAGAGACCAGCCAGATCTTTAGCCAACGGAGGATGTTCTGGGTTCATCTCATAGGTATTTTTCTGTATGTAAGAGTATCCGGCACCGATATGCGGTATTTCATCAACTACGGGAGCCTCATTTAATGAGCTAGTAATACCCGCTATAATCGAAACGAAAATAATAAATCCTGCGATATATTTTGTTCTCATTATTAAACTATTAATTTAAAATATCTCCAAAGTTCATGGAAACTAACAGCCATCAATAGGGCCCATAATGCGAGGAGTATGGGGGGTGCAAAATGACCATGAAATAACTTATGTTTGTCGGGATGAGTAGCATATTCCCAATGATTAAGTTTATCAAAAATCCACCAGATACCTCGAGCTGCAAATATGAATATAACGGGTAGCACGCCGATTACCGATGCTTGGTTTGGAGACGATGCAGATAAAAATCCTGGCATTAGCATGAAAATAAACCAAGCAAAAATAAAGGTATGGGATGTCGAAAAGTGCCCATGCTTACGGCTGAACCAATGAGCGAGTTCTCTGGCAAAGCCGACAATGAATAAAATGCAGATGGGCCAAGATATGGGCGGTAATTGGGTGGTAACAAGGCTACGATCAACAATGATCGTAGGCATAAACATATCTAGCGTCTCGGTAACATTCCTGGTAAGGGCAGAAAATATGTCTATTTTTGAGAATATAGAGTTGGAAAGTATCGCAAGTATAGTATTTGAATGTTGCCAATTATTGAATCCAGTGGGTAGTAATATAATTAGAGCTGTTAAAAATAGAATCGTAAAACCTTGTAACAACTTGTTTCGCGCAAATTCATATTTTGAATATTCAAAATCTTTCTTAAGATATGACCAATAATTTAAAAATAAAAGAATTGCGATAGCTATAAACCACAAATTCGAATAGCTGATATAAACACCCGCAGCTCCCAAAATTCCGGCAACTACGAAACTTCCCGTATGGCTTTTTCTCATGCCATACCACATAAAGAAAAAGGTCCAAACAAAAATTGTTGGGATCAGGATATAAGTCAATCCGGACTGGGAATAGGTTATGTGCCATACGGAGATAGTCATTAAAAAACTAGCAATTGCTCCAATTTGCCAACTAAATAATTCTTTAGCTAGGATATATAATCCGAGAATTCCAATAAGTCCCAGGACTATGCTGGTAAACATGGAAATAAAGATATCTCCACTCATAAGAAAATTACTATAGGGTAATAAAGGGTATTGAGACAGGTGAAAAAACCTAAAAAAGCCAGCAACGACCAGAATGGAAACAGTCACAAAAAATTGTTTGTTTAACATCGCCTTAATTTTAGCAAAACCTTAGTGGAATAGCTTATAATTTTGTTGATAACCATATTGTAATAATTAGCGTGATTATCTATGCTTAGTGTAATAATTAACTCAAATTTATATGGCACCAGAAACAGCTAGGTCAGGTGATCTAAAACCTGAGTCGTTACCAGTCGTAGAGAAAAAATCAGGCCCAGAGGCTTACCTTGAAGCGTTACAATCTAAAAAAGATGTCCTAGATGCTTTTTATCAGATGAATGCTTTTCGAAGGATAAAGGGCGTTGGAGATTTTACCCCAGACGACAAAGCAAAATACGACGTCCTTAAGCAGGTCTGGATGGAAAAGAAGCGTCAGAATATAGTTATTGTTGATCAATTAGATCCTGTAACTTTAGATAAAATTCTTAATTTCGGTATGGACGTACATTCTGTTGGAGCGGAACTTACTCTACTAAAACTTCAAAAAGATAATCCGGTTGCCGCGGATTCAGTTGGAACTATTGATACGATATCAGAATCAGAATTCGAAGTACCGCCTCTTGTACCCCCCTCTGTTTTTGAGCCTCCTATTCCGGTATTCAATGACGACGGTTCTATTGTTGGATCTACTCCAGAATCTTCAAGTGGTGTCTCTGTAGTCGAACCAGTCCCATCAGTTCCTTCTGCCGTTCCCGAGGTAGCGCCACAAAAAGTGGATTCTAACGAAAGAGAACTGGCTCTTACAACCGAACGACTTAGAGAAAGAATGAAGAATGAGAAGATTGCCAATCTTAAAATTGAGCTAGCCGAGCTTGAACCGAAGCTCAATCTTGAAAGATCAAAGATTTATGGTTCAGATATTGAAAGACGCGGTCAGGCCACTGAAATTAAAGAACTTGAGAATAGGAAAAAAGAGATTGAAGCGGAGATTGAGCTTTTAGAAAAGGGTGCCCTAGGTGTATTTAGGGATCGAGTTGGATCTGTATATAAGAAAACTGTGGAAGCGATTAAGGGTGATCCGACGAAGAGAACAAAGTGGGGTTGGGTTAAGGAAAGATTAAAGGGTTTAGCCACTGTTGGAGCCTGGGAAGTTATTGTTGCAGAGAGAGTTAGGGGATCTGGAGATTCTGGCTCAGATACGTTTGAGGCAAGTAAAAATCAAGTTAACGTGGATAGGGCAGATACTGCTGACGGGACGGAGGACTATGCATGGAAATTACAACGAGAAGCAAAAAACAAAGGATTAACATTAGCCGAAGTTGATAAAAAACGCGAAGCTGATAACAATTTATTCATAGAAAATCAGGCGAACCAAACCGTCGAAGACGTTATGAGCAGAGTCAAAAATGCCAAAGGTGAGGCTGGTCAAAATATGGATACAGTGGAAAATCGTGCAGCAGTTAGAGCGGCTGTCATAACGGAGTTATCTAAAATTAGAGAAGGTAAGATTACCAGAACTGAAGGAGAGATGAAGAAATTTATTCGTGATATTTTGGATGAAAAATGGTCTAGAAGATATGTCTATGCCGCTATCGAAGCTGCACTTTGGGCAACGGGCGTGGCCACGATTATATTTAGACCCGAAGCTGTAGTATTACCAAATTTGCCTGGCCATCCAATGCTATTCACTCCTGATAAATCTCCAATCCCACCAGGACTGAAGAACCAATATGTGAATATGAGTAATACCATTTGGGAGACCGTTAGTCATATGTTCCCTGGGGCATCGGATGCGGTTATTATGGCCAAGAGTAAGGTTTTAATGGCAGCTAATCATATTTTTGAACCCGAATGGGCCGCCAAACTTCTTGGTGAAATTAGTTCTAGGGCGTTACCTCAGGGATTATTACTTAAATTGCCTGCAGGCTTCATCAGCTAATATAAATAATTAATATTATTATGGAAGAAACATCACAAAATTTATTAGATCTCGCCGATAAAATCGGTGTTATGTTGGCAGAATCAGCTCTGAGCGACGACATTAAGGAACACCTAGCAGCAAATTTAGACAAACTATCTGAGGAAAAACTGATTGCTTTATTTGATGGTCTTAGGGCCGAAGAAGAAGAGATGAAAAGAATCGCATTCGAGACAGAATTGTATCTCAAAGAACAGGAAAGTTCCTGGAAAAAAGTGGAAGATGATCAAATATCTGCAGCGACAATCATTGGAGATAAATGGGCTGAGAAATTAAAATAACTTATGGCAGAAGGATCAAGGGAATTTCAACAAGAAGAGATTGCTCAGCTTGAACGTCAGCTCCAAGAGAAGCGGGCGGCTTTGGGACAGGCATCAGAATTAGATAAAGAAGAAACACCACTCCAAAGAGAAATGGTGCACGAAGTAGTTAAAGAAAGAATTCAAGAACATGTACCCAACTATCAGCCGTTATCCGTATCAAATTCTCAACAAATTGTCTCGGCACAAACAAATGGACATACGCCAAGCTATGTATTACCGGAATTTAAAGACTTAGTGCAGAATCTTATCAATATTGTTTTTAATTCAAGTATAGGCGAAGCCATTGAAGAAGTAAGTAAAACTAATAACATGGCCCTGATTGATGCTTTTCACGATGCTCTTACAGATGAACTGTATAATACATTGATTGAACGTAAGAAATTAGAAGTAGTTAAATAATGACAGGATTATTATCTCCAATACTCTTGACGGCCTATGCTATTGCTATAGCATTGATTTTTGTTACGGGCCTAGTATTGGTTAATTCCCTTAGGACTCGAGGAAGTATTGCCAGAGCTCTTAATATGTCGCTTTTCTCTGTAACCTTACCCAGAGAATCATCCGACGATAATCGACAACAAAAACCGGACAAAGAATTAATTTCGGTGATGGAACAACTTTATTCGTCTTTTACTAATATGCATGCGAAGGGATGGAATAAATTTGTTTATGGAGAGCCTTATCTATCCTTAGAATTAGCCGTACACCAAATCGGCGAAGAGATTCATTTTTATGTTGGCGTGCCTAAGCATCTTGAAGATATCTTTGAGAAACAAGTTCACGGCATCTATCCTTTTGCCGAAGTGATTAGGGTTAAGGATTATAATATTTTTAATTCTAATGGTGCTCATGCTGCCGGGTATTTAACTTTAAAAGAAAATCCGATTTTACCTCTTAGAACTTATCAAAAATTGGAGTCAGATCCGTTGGGATCTATTTTAACCGCACTATCAAAACTAAACAAAGTTGACGAGGGCGCTGCCATTCAGATATTAATCAGACCATCAGACAGGAAAGAGATACCCAGGTTAGCACAAAAAGTTGCAAAAGAAATGCAGAGTGGGAATAAATTCTCTGCCGCACTATCTCTGGCTAAGAAGCCAGTAAAGGAAAAATCGGGAGATCAGCCGAAAACTCAAAAACCAGTTACGCCGTTTGACGAGGAGATTATTAAAAATATTCAGGCGAAGGCCACTAAGCCCTTATTTGATACCAATATACGCGTTGTCGTTTCGGCTGGAGATCAGACGACTGCCGATCAATTATTCAACGAAATTCTTAGTAGCTTCGTTCCTCTTTCTGGTACCGAATTGAATAAACTGAATTTAGTTAAAGTGCAATATCGTTATCTTAAGAAGCTTCTTTTCAATTATGCTTTTAGGATTTTCAATAATGATGAATCTACGCTTCTTTCGAGTGAAGAGCTTACAAGTATATATCATTTTCCTCTATCATCTACGATGGCTCCTAGAATAAAATTTCTTAAATCAAAACCAGCCGAGCCGCCAGTGAGCCTACCTCAAGAGGGAATCATCCTGGGTGTTAATGTTTTTCGAGGACAGGAAACCGAGATAAGAATTCCTTATGAAGATCGTCGTCGACATTTATATATTATCGGTCAAACAGGAACAGGTAAGACAACCCTACTTAAGGCATTATTGAAACAAGACATTGAGAATGGTGAAGGGATTTGTCTTATTGATCCTCACGGAGAATTTACAGAATTTGCCCTTGGTGTGGTGCCTAAAGAAAGGATTGACGATGTAATATATTTTGACCCTGGAGATATTTCCAGACCAATGGGATTAAATATGCTTGAGGTAAATCCTGATCATCCAGAGCAAAAATCTATGGTTATAGATGAACTATTCGGTATCTTTGATAAGTTATATGACCTTAAGACGACTGGCGGGCCAATGTTTGAAAAATATTTTAAAAATTCCGCATTGTTGTTAATGGATGCACGCGAGTATGCCTATAAAAATAATTTACCAGATCGAGATAATTACATACCCGTATTGGCCGATGTTAGTCGAGTGCTGGTTGATGATGCTTTCCGTGCAAAACTATTAACTATGGAGATGAATCCACTCGTGAAACAATTTTGGCAATTGGAAGCAGAAAAGGCTGGCGGTGACCAGAGTTTGGCAAATATGGCTCCATATATTTCGTCTAAAATCACATCTTTTGTCTATAACGAATTCTTACGTCCAATTATCAATCAGCCTAAAAGTGCTTTTAATTTCAGAGAAGTTATGGATTCTCGCAAGATATTGATTGTCAATCTTTCAAAGGGTAAAATTGGGGATTTAAACGGTAACTTATTGGGTATGGTTATTGTCGGCAAACTATTAATGGCCGCATTGTCGCGTATTGATATCGACGAGAAAGACCGCAAGGATTTCTACTTATATATAGATGAATTTCAGAATTTTACTACGGACAGTATCTCGGTTATTTTGGCTGAAGCCCGAAAGTACAGATTGGATTTAACAGTTGCTCACCAATACATTAAACAGCTTAAAGAATCTATTCGCGATGCGATATTTGGTAACGTTGGTTCAATGGCAGTTATGAGAATTGGTGCTGACGATGCCGAATATCTTAAAAATAAATTTGAGCCAGTATTTTCTCCGCAAGATTTAATGAATATTGATAATTTTAATGCCTACGTAAGTCTCATAATGAATAATGTGATTCAAAGACCATTTAATATCCGAATACAAAAAGAGATCGTATTCGGAGCTGGCAATCCTGATTTGGTAAAATTAATTAGTAGCGCCTCAAAACTTAAATATGGAAGACCCCGAGACGAAGTTGAGAATGAGATCAATGCCAAATACGAGAGTAACACATCGGCAAGACCAAAAATTGAACCAAATTCATCATTTTAATTAAAATATATAATGACATTTACGAGAAAAGATTTAATTTTTTCTGTCATAACGGGCTTTATTGTTGGTGCAATTGCTTACGGTATATTTAGTTATCTTCAAGCGCCGAAGTTTGATAATTGGTCCTACGCATGGTTGATGCTAGTTATTCCAATTCTCTGGATAGCCGGAGTTAACCTGGGATATTTTTTAGGAAGATGGTTCGGTTTTTTTAATCAATTTGGTAAATTTGCGGTGATAGGATTTACTAATGCGTCTGTTGATTTTGGATTATTGTATCTTCTCATTGCTTATTTTGGAGTGGTGGCTGGTATCTGGTATCCTGTCGCAAAGGCCGTATCATTTATTGTCGCCACTTTACATAGTTATGTTTGGAATAAATATTGGGTATTTAGTGCCGGAGATTCAGAGAGGAGCGGTAGCGAATTTCTAAAGTTTATCTCTGTGTCGGTAATGGCTTTAATAGTTAACGTTGCCGTGGCCACAGTAGTTGTTAATTGGGTACACCCAGTATTTAATATACAACCTGAGGGGTGGGCCGGCTTCGGAGCAATTATTGGATCGGCCGTGGCACTAATATTTAGCTTTACCGGTTTTCGTTTTGCTGTTTTTGTGAAAGACTAATTTTATCCCAAGACCACGATAAAACTGGGTAATACCCGGTTTTATCGTGGCTGAAATCGCGTCTTTACATTTATATTAGAATTTGTTATAATATGATAGTTTTATTAATACAACCCATGTTATGAATTTTATAAACTCAAATATTGTGTCCAATAGGAAAATAAGTGGGGTCATCTCTTTTGTAATCCGCAGAAAATATGCGGTTATTTTGACACTCATTATGTTGCTGATTGCCAGTTATTTTATATTTAAGCCGAATTCGATATCTATTAGGACGGCAGTAGCTTCGATTGGTCGCGTTGAACAAATTATTTCGGCAACGGGTAAGGTTGAAAAAGCAGATATGGCTGATTTAGCTTTCGATAGGTCTGGTCGTGTAAGTTGGGTGGGCATTAGGGTTGGAGATAGGGTAAAATCCGGTCAGATTTTAGCTATGCTTGATACGGGAGAGTTAAGTGCTCAAAGGATGAACGCTGTTGCCAATTTAGATTCAGTTAAAGCAAAGATGGATCAAATATTATCTGGTGCCAGACAAGAAGATGTTAATATTGCTCAAATCAATTACGATAATGCATTGAAGAATTTAAATAATGCCAAAACCAAAAATTCTCTAGATGTGATCAGAAATGCTCTTAATGGCGCACTTAACGCCATGGTCAGCTATACTGATATTCAGTATGTTTATTTTAGCGACAACTCCAATGACTCAACAATTATCGCCAATCAAAAAGAGGACATTCTTCAGTATATTTTCAAAACATCTCAATTGGGAAGAACTAACTCTTGGTATTTTCTGAATTTAAAATCTGGTCTAATAGATAGTTTAAATAGACTAGATCAAAATTATAATGCTGACCAGATTAAACTACTTTTAGGTGACACAAAGACGGCACTATATAGAACTAAGGACGGTTTAGACATAATGTATTCCAAGATGAATGGCGTTGTTTCTACCGAGGCAGAAAAAACGAAAATATCTAACGCCAAGACTAGTATTTTATCTCAGATATCATCATTAATCAGCCAAGAGCAGACCATTACTATGGCTGAGGCTAGTTTTAATAATGCTGAGGCTCAACTAAATCTTAAAAAAGCTCCAGCCACAGAATTTGATATAACTATGGCTATGGCCCAGGTAACGCAAGCTGAGGCTGGTTTAGCACTCATTGATGCTCAGATATCAAAAAATTTAATCCGATCGCCTATAGGTGGAATTGTTGCGTCTTCTGATATCCAGAGAGGTGAGATTTCGTCTCCTGGCAAGGTGGTAATTACTATTCTGGGCGATTCAAATTACGAGATAACTGCAAATATTCCAGAAGCTGATATTACTAAGGTCAGGGTTGATAATGTCGTCAAGGTAACACTGGATGCATTTGGGCAAGATGTAATTTGGCAAGCAAAAGTTACGAGCATTTATCCGTCTGAAAAAATGATCGAAGGAGTACCAACCTATGAAACAAAGATACAGTTTGACGTAAATGGCGACGAGAGAATTAAGACTGGATTAACCGCTAACTTAGAGATAACTAATGCTATTAAAGATAATATTATAAATGTTCCAAGCCGATCGATCTATGAGAAGGATGGTCAGAAATTTGTTAAAGTTGTTGTCCAAAATGATGACAATATCGCCATGACTAGATTCGCAAATTTATCGGAAACTATCGAAAATAAGAAAACTATTATTTATGAAGTGCCAATTAGCGTGGGATTAAAAGGTTCAGACGGTAAAACGGAAATAATATTCGGAATTGAAGAGGGCGATAATATCTTAATTCAATAGAACCTTAGCTCTGCTTAATCGTTTTTAATGGTACGACGTAAATGCCTGCTGGCATTTCGCCTCTTACTCGCGCCGTCGCGCTCCGTAAGCCCATTCAAAACGATTAAGCTCCGCCATATAAAACTACAAAGCCAAGGAATAAGACTTTTGAGAGGCTTTCGCAGGACGACTGGTCCGAGAACGAGGAAATCTTTAGTAAAAGATATTCCGTACTCTCAAAAGTCTTATTTCGCGGCGTGATTATTGATGAGCTTAATTGAAGTTAAAAATTTAGAGAAGATATATGTTGATGGCGATGTGAAAACTCCAGCTCTGAATGGAGTTGACTTAACGATCAATGAGGGTGAGTTTGTGGCTATCATTGGTGCCTCCGGATCTGGCAAGTCGACTTTGCTTCAGATATTGGGTGGTCTAGATAGATCTTCTGGTGGGGCATATATTTTTAATGGTCACAATATAAATGATTATTCCGACGAAGAGCTAGCCCATATTAGAAACAAGGAAATGGGCTTTGTTTTTCAAGCATTTAATCTATTGCCTAAATTAACAGTCTTGGAAAATGTTAAATTACCTTTAGTTTATGCTGAACTATCTGAGGTAGAGAGAGATAAAAAAGCAAGAGCGATGGTTGATCTGGTTGCCTTGAGTGACAGAATAGATTTTAAAACGACAAAACTATCAGGTGGCCAGAAGCAGAGAGTAGCTATTGCCAGAGCCCTGGTTAATAACCCCAAGGTGATATTTGCCGACGAGCCTACTGGTAGCTTAGACTCTAAGTCCGGCGAGACAATTATGGCTTTTCTTCAAAAATTACATGAAAAAGGGCACACGATTATATTGGTTACACATGAATCATATGTAGCCGAATCGTCAGAAAGAATTTTACATATCAAAGATGGCTTAATTGATAAAGATGAGAAAGTTTTAAACAGACGATTAATATCAGAAGTGGGTTTTCGTAAATAGTCTTGAACGTAAGTGCGGTTTTTAATCATACGGCTGTATTTTCTACTGACCTGCCCCTGCCGGCAGGCAGGGAATCAGCCTCTATCTCGCGCCGTCGCGCTGTGATAGTCTCTTAAAAACCACACTTATGTTCAGTAAACATTTTCCCAGATAATATCTATGAGGTTAAAGGATACGATAAAAATGGCGGCAGTCGGATTATCAACGAATAAGACTCGTTCGGCTTTAACTATTCTCGGAATCGTTATTGGTATTACTTCTATTATTATCGTTATGTCTATGGGCCAGAGTGCCCAAAGTTTGATTGTTGGTCAAGTGGAAAGCCTCGGGCCAACAAATATATTTATTATTCCGGGTAAGCAACCAGAGGGTTTTAGTGATGGGGCAAGTACCATTATGCAGGATTCATTAAAAGAAAGCGATATCCAATCTTTAAAGAAAAAAGAAAATGTTCCCAACGCTACTAAGGTCATGGCTATGGTATTTTCGCCAGTTGTAGCTTCGTATGAATCGGTAACCTATAGTTCTATGGTTTTGGGCGGTGGCCCAGACTTAGCTCAGCTGTGGAGTCTTAAAACTGCCAAGGGTACCGAGATCTCTGATGAAGATGTGGCTCAGAAAGGTAGTGTTGCCATTCTTGGTTCAAAAATAACCGAAGAACTTTTTGGATTAGCCGATCCTATTGGCCAAAAAATAAAAGTTAAAGATAGATACTATAGAGTTATTGGTACACTTGAGCCAAAGGGACAGTCTCCTTTTGTTAATTTTGACGAAGCTATTCTAATGCCCGTTTCTACTGTTCAGCAGTACGTTATGGGTATAAAGTATTATCAAAGAGTTGTAGTTGTGGCCGATACCGTAGAGCATATACCTGACGTGGTTAGCGATATAAAGGCAGCTTTGAGGGCTAATCATGATATTGGTAGTTCCGAGGATGACGATTTTTTTGTTCAGACACAAGCTGATTTAGCCAATACAATTGGGACTATTACGGATATTCTAACGATTTTACTTGGATCGGTGGCGGCCATATCTTTGATTGTTGGCGGTATCGGTATTATGAATATTATGTTTGTTTCTGTTACTGAAAGGACTCGTGAGATTGGCTTGAGAAAAGCTTTGGGCGCGACAAATAAAGATATCTTGACGCAATTCTTAGTGGAGGCGATTATTTTGACCGTAAGCGGGGGAGTGGTCGGTATAATTCTAGGATCACTATTTAGCCTTGTGGCAACAATTGCTATTAAACAATTTGCCGGAATTGATTTCCCGTTCTCATTCTCATATCTGGGAGCATTTTTGGGAGTAGCCGTCTCAAGTATAATTGGTTTTGTTTTTGGTATTTTCCCGGCTCGTAAGGCTGCTCAAAAGAGCCCAATTGAGGCTCTTAGATATGAGTAACTACTCTTTTATTTATCACAAATAAGTTTGCATTGAGGAGGAATGTAAGTTGGATTGGGCAGATCTTTACTGGGGGCATTATCATTCGGAGAGATTAAGCTTGAAATATTGGTTATAATCGATTGGAGTAAACCATCGTCTTGAGATTCTATGTTTTGTATCTGTATGGCGGTTGTCTTGGCGTTATTGGCGGTTTCCAGTAATTTAGTTAAATTTGTCTTATTCTTTTCTGATATGTTTGAAGATTTCAGAATATCAGGAGTGGTCTCGCCAATAAGTGTAATAATCGAATCAATGTCGGATGATAATTTTTCAGTGGCGATCTCTTTATCCGTTTTGGGGTCCATGAACTCGGTAATTTTCGCCTTTAGACTATTAATATTTTTTGAGGGCGATAAAATATCACCAGATAGCGTGGTAAATACAATTACTAGTAATACTAGCAGTCCAGCGAAATAGGCCATAATAATTAGTTAGAATCGCAACTTTTAGACGTGACATGAACATGAGTTGCAGAAGAACTTGAGCAACTAACTTTTACACCGCTACTGTTTTCGCAACGAGCATCTTTTGCCCCACTTGCCATGGCGGCGCTGATAATCCTGTCTCCTACGGATCCTCTGGCGGCGAAATCTATGGCCAACGCGCCATCCTTTCCGGTTCTACCGCCATAGTGGCATGAGTTTACAGCATGACTACATTTTCCACAAAGTCTATTGCCGCGTGTGTAATTGCAATATTCGTAACTCTCATCAAACGTATATATTCTTCCAACGTTTACTCCTGATAATTTCGATTTGATGTCAGCAATTAAAGTATCAACTTCGGCGGAGTTTTTCCGAGGATAGGGCTCGTTGTTTTGAGACGCCAATACTCGTAGGTCTTGGCAACTATTAGTAGTACCTGTTCCACCGGGTGCATTATTTGTCGGTGGCACCGTCTTAATACCGGGCAAAGTAAAAGATCCACTAATTAGGTCAGGATTCACGGTGTAAAGAATTAAATAAGCAGAGAGAAGAAGAATGGCACCTATGACAGCATTTTTAATAATATCCTGAGCCTTACTTATCTCACTAGGATTACCTTGAGAAAAGAACCATTTAACTCCACCAAAGAAAATCATGACAAATACGGCAATACCAAGAATATATTTTGACCAATTGAGAAAGAATACTAATAACTGATCTAAGCCCATGTAGCCTTCGGGGATTCCTGGGATGGTACGAGGAGAGAAAGACCGCCCACCGGTAATAATGGTTTCAGTTGTGTCCCCGGTATCGTTACACGCCTCCCCGCATAAATCTACTCGCTCCGAATCGGCAGGAATAGTTTGAACACTGAGTCTGCCCTGGTCGGTAGCATAGGCAACAATAAAATTATTGTTGGAATAAATGACGCTCATTGAGGCCGGTCCACCATTTCCGCTAACTGCGATTCCTTTTCTTTCGCCCCACGGTCGAATTAGTGTAAAACACTCTTCGGGAGCTGGCGTGCAAGTTGAGCTTGCGATCCATGGTTCGCCATCTTTCATGACGATCTGAGGGATATATTCAGTTTGCCAGGCAGTTGCCGTAAGATCAACATCTTGTCCATCGGGAGTAATGCCATGTATTGGTCCATAGCCTCCATAGACAATATACCCATCTCTAGTATCCATGGTATGCAATGGGGTCGCAGTATCATAGGTGGTAACCAAGCTCTCTCCTTCCCAGACGCATATTGACGTATTATTATTATCGCAAGCATGAACAAGAATATCTTCGCTAATTGACAAAGCTCCTCCAGGCTTATTATCGGTAATAATTACGCTGTCCTTAACTATTCGAGTAGTAGCCAAATATGATGCCCAGTGACCATCTCTAGCAACGATCATATTTCCCGCGACTAAGTTAGGATTATCACTGGTGCGTTGTGCTATCCAATCAGTAGTACTTACTTCGTATCTAGCCATGTCCTTATTTGATAATTCACAAACAAACGATAGCGTATCGGATTGTATCCATTGTCCGGCAATGCATCTTGCTCCGGAAGGTAATCCAATAGGCTTCCTAAAATCCCAATTTTGTCCTGTACTTATGTCAGTAACCCAGCTCTCTCCCCAATTACCGTAGGCAATATATTTACCATCGGGTGATAAAGCTGGCCACCAACCGTTATTTGTTTTCGATGGTACCCACGTAGAAGACGGTATTGCATAAGGAATATCCTCGGCGGTTGCTGAAGTGCTGATTAAAATAGTGGCAAGAACCAAACTAAGTAATAGATAATGTTTTTTCATTGATTATTTGTCGGTGGCACCGTCTTAATACCGGGCAAAGTAAAAGATCCACTAATTAGGTCAGGATTCACGGTGTAAAGAATTAAATAAGCAGAGAGAAGAAGAATGGCACCTATGACAGCATTTTTAATAATATCCTGAGCCTTACTTATCTCACTAGGATTACCTTGAGAAAAGAACCATTTAACTCCACCAAAGAAAATCATGACAAATACGGCAATACCAAGAATATATTTTGACCAATTGAGAAAGAATACTAATAACTGATCTAAGCCCATGTAGCCTTCGGGGATTCCTGGGATGGTACGTTCTGTGAAGGTAGAGCCAGCATCAATAGGTTGAACATTTGACTCGCACTTGCATCCCTTACCACCACCATCTGTCGTACAATTAAGAGGAATTAATCCAGCGAAGATAGTCTGCGAAGCTGATCCTATTGTCTTTTGAGGATCACCTTGAATTGCATCATATCTTTCCATCTTTGCATCGCCTTCCTTCCATAAAGCTATTATATCTCCAGTTGAAGGATTATCATTGCCATTTAGAACTTCGGCAGTTGCATTAAATCCTGTTGATTTTAATTTTGTCGCTACTAATACTAGAAAAATCTTCGCATTTTCTTTTTTCCCACTTGCATCTTCTATGTTTGGAAGATTTGCAACACTTGGATTTTCAGTTATTGTTGCATCCATTGCGTTCCTAAGCTCGCCGGTATATTTTCCAGTGGTTGGGCACTCTGATTCTGAGTCATCAGCAATGACAAGTCCCATGAATGAAAAAGAAAAAACAACCGCGAGGCTAAATAGGGAGTACCTTATCGTATTAGTCATTATCACAATTATATATAAGTAATTAGTCAAAGTCACTAATAATATCCACCGCTTTCATAAAATGATATAATGACAATGATGAAAAAATCGAGATTTATACGGGGAATTTGCGCTGGAATTATGGCAGTCTTGTTTTTTGTTGCCCTATCTCAATCAATTTATGCCGATACTCAGAGTGAGATATTAGATAGACAGAGACAAATAGATGAAATTCAAAGGCAGATCGATGAATATCAGGCGGTTATTGATAGTAGTCGTACTAAGTCAACAACTCTTCAAAGCGAGATCTCTAAAATGAATGCTAAAATCAGCCAAATTCAACTGGAAATAAGAAGTTTAGCACTTTCAATCAATAAAACAGGCCTTGAGATAGGTGCGGCAGAAGTTCAAATTACTGACTCAGAAAATAAAATTGAAAAACATAAATTAGCTCTGGCGCAATTCGTAAAACTGGTTAATAAAAACGATCAGACTACCTTAACAGAATTATTAATTGCTAATGCTTCGTTGTCAGATTTTTTTAATGCTTTAAATAACGTTAAAACAACACAGCAGAATTTAAAAGATTCCATAGTCGCAATTAGGGCATTAAAAAATGATCTAGAGATCAAAAAAACAGACTTAGAAGATAAGAAAGCTGAGCTAGAGCGTTCCAGGACAATGCAAGAGATGTCGAAAAATGACCTGGATTCTAGTAAGTCTTCAATAAATAAACTCTTAAAAGAGACAAAAGGACAGGAATCGAAATATCAAGAACTGGTAAAAAAATCCCAGAAGGACATAGAAGCTATTAGATCGCAGATTACATACTTAGCTCAAAATGGAATTACAGCCGAGGAGGCGGTTAAATATGGACAATTGGCGGCTATTCGAACTGGTATCCGCCCAGCTTATCTTTTAGCTGAATTAAACCAGGAGTCTGGGCTCGGAATTAATGTTGGTAAATGTATTATCGTAGATGCGACAAGTGGTGCTTCAAAACATATCGTAACGGGTAAAGTATCAGCTAGGGGTATTAATCCGACTCGTGATCTTCCTTTATTTCTTAGGATTACCGAGGGATTAGGCAAGGATCCCTTTCAAACCGTTATTTCTTGCTGGCCTGGATATGGTTGGGGTGGAGCTATGGGTCCAGCTCAATTTATACCATCCACATGGATGGGGTATAGAGATGAAGTGACTAGACTTACGGGTCATAATCCGGCAAATCCATGGAGTATTGAAGATGCATTTGTTGCTGCGGCTTCAAAACTTGCGCATGATGGTGCCGATTCTAAAACTAAGGCCGGAGAGATAGCCGCTTCAAAGCGATATTTTTGTGGTAGTGCTATTAGCACCAACTCAAAATGTGTGAATTATGCTAATATGGTTCAGAGAAAAGCAGCTGAGATTGAAGCAAACCTATGATCACGATATTAAAAAGTAAAAAATTTATTATCTCAGTTCTCGCAATAGCTAGTCTTTTTATTTGTATAAAAATCGTCTGGGCAATGAGCATTCTTCCTACTAGACAAATAAATGTAGCCGCAAATCTCAGTCTCAGTAGTGCGGTAGCTACGCCTAGCATTGTTGGGTGGAATTTTGAAGATAAAATAAATAAAGCCAAAACATTATTGGCAGATGTTATTCTGGCCGTGGGCGATAGAGATATAGAGTATATTGAAAAACGAATATCGATCAATAATGGAAAAATAACCGTATCAGATAAAAAATTCAAAGATGCTGAGAGGCAGATTGCGTTGATACTTTTAAATAAAAACACTGGGGCATTAAGCGAGGTGACAATAATCAAAAAAGGCGCGGCATTAGTCGCTCCACAGGGATATCAAATTGATATCGTAGAAAGACAAAACGGAATTCGTTGGAATTATTGGGCAACTGAATATAAAGTTATTCAACCAGCTAATACTATGGTTCTGCTTAATAAGTGGCCAGAGAAAGAAATAAAAAAAGTTTCGAAAATCGTTGTCTCCAAAACTGGTAAGAAAAGCACCACCTATCAGAATATTAGCGAGATTCGTTATATAGTTTATGCACCTTATAGTGCAGATTATCATGTTCCAGAAATGGTTGCTCTTGGTGATAAATATATTCGGACAATGGTATCAGATGCATTTGCGAAATTACGCCAGAATGGCGTTTACTCACGTGCCTATAAAGATAGATATATTTCTGACGTTTCAGTTCTGAGGGCAGATTTCTTTTCTAAGATTCCGATTACCGAGCATAGTGACTTGGGAGAATTTACAATAGATCCACAAAAAACAGCAGAAAGAGTCAAGATTATTGTAGCCGCTAATAACGGATATGCTTTCGGTGAAACTTGTAACGCGGCGACGGCCTGTGGCTGGGTTCAGTATACGCCAAGAACATACAAAGAAATTGCCAAAGTATATCCTAAGGCTAAGATAATCTCCGATTTTAAAACTGGTGCGGCTGATCATTTGAATTCAATGATGGCGGCGATCCTGCTTTATGATTATAATCTTGCTGGACTAATAAAAACCCATGGTTTGCAGATTGCCAATGATCCCAGATTAGAAGAGTATTTGGCTGCTGCTTATAACGGTGCGCCATCGCGTGTTAATCAATCTCTCAAGGCTTCGATTGCCATGAATCTACCCGACTGGGCGGGTAAGTTATTGCCTGAAACAAAGGGCTATCTAGCAAAAATTCGCTTTCTTCAAAAATACGACTAGCAACCCAGATGCTTATGAACGAATTTAGGGAACTAAGACAAAATGAGCCTTTCAGTAGCTTATCCCATTTGGCAGGGGCAATCTTTTCGTTTATTGGGTTGATCGTGCTTGTAATTTTAGCATTTTTGCGTGGCAATACTTGGAAAGTTGTCGGATTTTCTATATATGGGATAAGCTTGGTTTTACTTTATGGTGCGAGTGCGATTTATCATTTCATCTCTTCTGAAAATAACAAGAAGAAACTTTTTCAAAAGTTTGACCATGCGTTAATCTACGTGCTTATAGCGGGTACTTATACACCCATTTGCCTAGTTGTTCTGAGAGGTGGCTGGGGCTGGAGTATCTTTGGAATAATTTGGGGGCTAGCTATTGCCGGAATATTAATTAAATTTTTAGAGATAAAAATAAAGCCATGGCTTTCCGCGGTTTTATACATATTAATGGGTTGGGTCGCGATCGTAGCTATTTCTCCACTTGCTAAGTCATTATCAAGCGGGGGATTAGCATGGCTTTTTACTGGTGGGTTGTTCTATACTGTAGGCACAATATTCTTTGGTCTGGAAAGATACATACCTCGCAAGCATTGGTTCGGAATGCATGAGATATTCCACTTATTCGTTCTGGCTGGTAGTTTTTGTCATTTCTGGATGATGCTGAAGTACGTTTTGTAGTTGCAGAATTTCATAATTTTATGCCAGACTTTTTATGATGTTGCCTTAGGTAATTTCTATGATTTTATTTCTTGAAGTGTGGCCAATAACAATTTTTACTCGGATTGACGAGATATTAAAATACTCTGCCAGTAGTTTTATTATAGCTTGATTGGCTTGGCCTTGAATTGGAGGTTCTTTCACCGAGACAATATAATTAATCTCATCAATTTTCTCAACTTTATTTTCTCTGGCCGAGGGTTTGGCTTTTATATTTATACGCATATCCTAATAGTAAAACAAAAGACTCGCTTATGCGAGTCTGGACAGTTTTCAGGCCTAGAAGTTTTGGACTATACTCATGAAACTGCTAAACGCTCCCCCATTAAATATTGTACGTATGTTAACATCTGATGCGATATGTTTTTTATTGCCAATTGCAATCATGAATATATCCACGAATATTTTACAGAAAATAAAAATCATAAATCCAACCGTTATGACCGCGATAAGCACTAATAATGCGATAAAGAGTACAAATAGTATGATTGGCCAAAAACATCCCCAGACAATTTTGCGAGCCATACCTTTGTCCACGACTATAGATATAGATTCCATAAATACTAGTCCGGCATTCCAATAAACAGAAAGCAAAAGAAACAAAACAATAATGTGAACGATATTCACCAGTGAATAGTAGACAGAATTTAGAATCTCAGTCGCCATGATTTTCTCCCGAATCTTGTAAATCAACTGTCAAGATAGTATAATTATTCGGCTATAATGTCAAGATTAAAAAAGAACAATCTAGGAGCTGTATATGTAGCCATGTCGGGTGGGGTGGATAGTTCCGTGGCCGCCGCATTGTTGAAAAAGGAGGGCTACGAGGTTGTCGCCGTCTTTATGAAGCAATGGTCGCCAACGGGTCGGAATATGCCCTGTATTTGGAAGCAAGAGCGCGAAGATGCCATGCGGGTGGCTGTGGCTTTAGATATACCATTTAAAACATGGGACTTTTCAAAAGAATACGAGAAAGAAGTTGTTTCTTATATGATTCATGAATATAGGGCCGGCCGGACTCCAAATCCGGACGTTATGTGCAATAAGGAGATCAAATTCGGTCTATTTTTTGAAAAAGCCGTGACCGAAGGAGTTGATTATATTGCAACTGGTCACTATATAATCAAGAAGGGGAATAAATTGTATCAGGCCAAAGATGACAATAAAGATCAATCATATTTTCTATGGACGCTCAGAGAAAAACAAATTAAAAAATGTCTATTTCCGATAGGGGATTACATAAAGCCAGAAATTAGAAAATTGGCTAAGAAATTTAAGCTACCCAATGCTAAGAAGAAAGACAGCCAAGGAGTTTGTTTCATCGGCCCACTGGACGTAAAACAATTTTTGAAAACATATATAAAACCGAAGAAGGGCAAAATATTATGCGACCGTAAAATTATTGGCGAACATGACGGAGCGTTTTATTACACCATTGGCCAGAGACATGGATTAAATATAAAACTTGGCGGAGGGCCATACTATGTTATTTCTAAGGATTTTAAGAAAAATATTATTTACGTAGGCAAGGAGACGGAACTATATAGTACGGAATGTACAATTGAAAAATTAAGTTGGATTAATGAAGCTCCAATATTTCCAGCTAAGATAGATGTGAAGATAAGATATAGAACGAAATCAATAAAAGCAGTTTTGTCTAAAAATGGTAATCTGAAATTCATAAAACCTGCATCGGCCATAACCTCAGGCCAATCAGCTGTTTTTTACCGTGGCCAACGTCTTCTTGGCGGTGGTGTTATTAAATAATTAGCCCACTAGGCCAAATTACAAAGGCAGCCATTGCGCAATGGCTGCCTTTGTAATTTCTGTGGATAACTATTTAAGGTATTCGAGAAGAGAGTCACCGGTCATTTCAGACGGTTTAGCTATTTGAAGGAGTTCAAGGATTGTTGGGGCAACATCAGAAAGAAAGCCCTGCGCTTGATCGGTTGAATATTTAATTTCTTCTTCTGTGCGTGTTCGCTCTGCTTCTTTAGTAACAAAGTAGAGCGGAACTGGATTGGGATTATGCCTAGTTTCTGGAGTACCAGTGCCTCTGTATGTTAAGGATTCGGCATTACCATGATCGGAAGTGATAATAAGATAACCATCTTTAGCCAAGACGGCTCTTCTTAGTTTATCTATTTCTGCGTCCAGTATCCCGATTCCTTTAACTACATTTTCAAAATTGCCCATGTGGGCCAGCATATCGGCATTGGCAAAGTTTACAAGCACAAAACTATAGTCGTCTTTATTTATACGAGTTGTAGTTTCCGTAAGTATCTCTCTCGCCTTCATGGCTGGATCAATCGTGGCATCTCGTTCCGATTTTATCAATACATCATCTTCGCCGTCGAAGGGAGTCTGCTTAAGAGCATTGAAAAAGAAAGTGACATGAGCGTATTTCTCGGTCTCGGTAATGTGAAGTTGTTTTAAGTTAGCTTTGCTTATGGTTTCGGCTAAGCAATTACTTATCTCTGATGGCAGAAAGGCTATATTTAGTCCGGCATTTTCCAAATATTGAGTCATGCAGATAACGAGAAGATTGGGAAAATTATTTCTTTCAAATTTATCAAAATTAGCGGAAGTAAATGCTTCGGTAATCTGCTTCATACGATCTTCTCTGAAGTTGAAAAATATAATAGCATCATCATTTCTAATAGTACCGTCAGGGTCAGCCACTATGGCTGGCATATTGATATCAGTAAATCCTTGGGCGTATTTATCTTCCAGGGTTTTATAAATATCCTGGGTTTTTTCGCCTTGGCCTTCAACCATTAGATTATAGGTTTGCTTTGTCAGATCCCAATTGTTATTCCTGTCCATGGCAATATCTCGTCCGATAACGGTTGCTAATTTGCCAACATTAGATACTTTCATAAAATCATCGATTTTCTTGTATATAAACGGAGCTTCTTTTTGAGAAGAATCTTTGCCATCAGTAAATAGGTGCAAATATACATCAGTAAGCCCATTCCGTTTAGCCAGATCGATTAGGGCTAGAATATGATCAAGATGAGCATGGACTGAGCTAGATGTTAAAAGACCAATTAGATGCAATCGAGAGCGATTTATTTTAGCGTGGCCTATTGCCCTAAGAAGCTCGGGATTATCAAAAAATTTCCCATTTTCAATAGCCTGATGAATACGACTAAGATACTGAAATATTATACGGCCCGATCCAAGAGTTAAATGGCCAACTTCGCTGTTGCCCGATTCACCCCACGATAAACCCACTGCTTGACCAGAGGCCTGAAGAAGAACTGATGGGTAGTTGGACTTAATGAAATCTATGCTAGGTGTCTGGGCGTTGGCTATGGCGTTGCCTAGCTTTTGTTTAGAAAAACCCCAACCATCAAGAATACATAATACAACAGGTTTCATTTATCTCAGTATACCAAATTAAAAAAGCGGCTCAAAGCCGCTGATTATACTTCTAGAAACCATAGATCAACTATAAATCCAATAATTGCAAGGATAATGATTATTCCGGGATTAAATGACAGTACAATTCCTCCAACGATGGCCAATATAAAACGAGGAAGCCAAATAGCAACAACACACGTTGAAAGCACGCCTACTAATGTTAGACATCCCATGACGACCCCTCCAATTAGCGGTAGAAAAGAACTGCTAATATATTACATGGACTTTATGTAATTGTCAACTTAAATACCGGCAATAGTTGCGGATATTTGCAGACAATGATATAATAACCACGTATTTGATTAAACTTTGAGTTTTGTAATCTGAGGTTTATGTCATCAAAAGATGATTATGACTACAGACATAACTACACAATTATATGATCTTAGGAATGAGCCCACTCGTAGTGGCAGTTTTAGCTTTGATTTTTGGTGCGATAGTAGGTTATATAGCTCGACAGATTCTCGCTACTGTCAGGATTAGCTCGGCCGAAGGCCGAGCTCAGACGATCCTCTCTGACGCTAAATCAAAATCTCAAGACTTTCTCCTTGAAGCAAAAAACAAGGCGCTTTCGATTTTAGAAGAAGCAAAGAAAGAAGAAAAAGAACGCAGTTCCCAGCTCGCTAGAATTGAGAATCTGTTAACTAAAAAGGAAGACGAGCTTGAGACTAAAGGTAAGGAGTTAACAACCGAGAGAGATTTTTTGAAAGCTAGAGCAATTGAATTGACAACGATCAAGGCTGACTTAGAACAAGAAAAAGAGAAGCAATTGAAAGAGCTAGAAAGAATAACTGGGCTAAATCGTGATGACGCAAAACAGGAAATGGTAAATAAGATAGAAGGAGAATATAAAGAAGAATTATTCAATAGAATGCGTAAATTGGAGATTGACAATAGGGACGAGCTAGATAAGAAGGCTCACGAACTGATGATTACCACAATCCAGCGTTACGCATCTTCCCAGATAGCGGATGCAACAACGACAATTGTTAACTTACCATCTGATGAGGTTAAAGGGAAAATTATAGGTAAGGAGGGCAGAAATATTAAAACAATAGAAAGACTCACGGGCGTAGATGTCATTATTGATGATACTCCTGAAGCTTTAGTTATTTCTGGATTTGATCCGGTCAGAAGACAAGTAGCTCGTTTAGCCATAGAAAAATTAATTGCCGATGGTAGGATCCATCCCGCCAAGATTGAGGAGATGGTAGAAAAAGCCAAAAACGAAATTAACGAAAAAATTAAAGAAGCAGGGGAGGCGGCTTTGTTTGAAACTGGTGTTAGCGCCGGGGATCCGAAATTGACTTATCTTCTTGGAAGATTGGCGTTTAGGACTAGCTACGGACAAAATGTATTATTACATTCAATCGAGATGTCTCACATCGCTACGATGCTTGCATCAGAATTAGGTGCCGACGTTTCGGTTGCGAAAAAGGGTGCCCTATTCCATGACATTGGAAAAGCAGTTGATCATGAAGTTCAGGGTACTCATGTAGAGATAGGCCGGAAGATTTTACAGAAATTTGGTGTTGATGCCAAAGTAATTGGTGCTATGGAAGCTCATCATGAGGAATATCCTTACGCTAGTATTGAATCTAGGATTGTGCAGGCTGCTGATGCTATTTCTGGAGCCAGACCAGGCGCCAGAAAGGACACTGTTGAGATATATTTAAAACGCTTAGAAGAACTCGAGAGAATTGCTAGCTCTTTTGAGGGAGTTGATAAGTCTTATGCTGTTCAGGCCGGTAGAGAGCTTAGAATATTCGTTACACCTATGCGCATTGATGACCTTGGGGCCATCAAATTAGCCAAGGATATAGCCAAAAAAATAGAGGACGAGATGAAATATCCAGGAGAAATCAAAGTTAATGTTATCAGAGAAACAAGGGCAATCGAGTATGCCAGATAGGCCCTATTCAAAAAATCTAGTATTTATGCTATTATTTTGAGTATAAGATTAATAACAAGAGAAAGGAGGTGGACATATGCCAATCAAAAAGAGTCAATTAGCTGAAAAATTAGCAGAGAAATTGGGCGTTTCAAAGAAGCAGTCTTTGGAATGGATCGATGCTTTTACAGAGGAAATCACGAAAGTATTAAGAACTGGTGATAAAGTTAACATTACCGGTTTCGGTATTTTCAAAGTTGCCGACCGTAAAGCTAGAGAAGGTGTCAACCCGAGAACTGGAGAGAAAATTCACATCAAGGCCTCAAAGAAGCCAAGATTTACTCCAGGTAAGCTTTTGAAAGAAGCTATAATGTAATCGAGGTATTTTGGATCCAAGATACTTAATTACTTAAACCAAAAGTCCCCGTACGGGGACTTTTGGGTTCCTATAGTGTGCTTCCCTAGATAAAAATATTTTGTGTTAAGTTCTTGATTTCTTGAAGTGGTGGGTATATGATTATCATATCGTGCAATTCTTAATCAATCTTTGTATTCTTTATTAATAGATCAAGCTATTAATAAAGTTATGATGATTATAACAAAAATGACTACAGAAAGCGGTGGCGATAATTCAATAGCAGTGGACAGCTCTTCGGTTCAGGCAGGAGAGTCGGCTCCAGTTCCAGCAGAGATGGACAAAATGCAAGTCGAAGCACAGCTTGAGAGGGACGTTGAGCTTGAATCCTATGAGCTTAGAAGAATAGCCGCAAATTTGAAATTAAAAATTGCAGAAAATCTTGGGAACAAGGAGCTTATAGAACGAACTCAAGCGGATATTCAAAATATAGAACATGGTGTCAGCGGAAGTGTCGAAGCTGTAAAAAGGGACATGCTGTCAATAATTGAAAATATTTTTGACAGTATGGACTCTGCTATGAGTGGGAATAGTGATGGATTTCTTTTGCGAATGGCCAACAAAATGAGTGTAGGAGCATTTAGATATCTTGCACATTTGATGGAGAAAGAGGTTCGGCTATCAAAAGGGGTCCAGGCGTCTCTGGAAATACCCATTTTAACTAATGCGGCTGGTAGACTTGTCTTTCTAGCATTAACTGATGATGGTGCACTGCTTTTGAGGGCTGAAAAAAGATAAATTGTTAGATTAATTACTTAAACCAAAAGTCCCCGTACGGGGACTTTTGGTTTACTGGAGCGGGCCGCCCAGCAAAGCTGGGGCGAGCCTCGCTCAAAATTTTCATAGAAAATTTTGAGCGGGATAGTGAATGACGTTAGAACCTATTGGGAGTTCGCTACTGACTCGTTTTTTATATCGAGTTTAACATTAGAGTCGTTTAGAATCAATTAGTACAAAAAACGGAAGCACTATGTTATATTGTGATTATGAGCAAAGAAAAACTAGAATCTGAAGGTAAAAAAGACCCATTTCTAATTGAGCAAATACTATATACGGCTGACGAGTCACCAGAGTTTAACGAATATCTCAAATCTAGAGAACATCTCGTTGCCAGACAAGATAATTTAAGTGAAGTAACTGAAGATAAGGTTCTAATGAGTGGGTGGCATGTTCCTTGTCACTGTATCATTACCAGAACACCCGAAGGAAAATCTCAAGCATTTCACATTCAGCCAAACAAAGCAGGTTCTTTCCTAACGTTTGAACAAGAGAAAGCATTAAGAGAAATGGGGACACAAAAAGCATCTGCAATAGTATCTAAGGGTATCCGAAGTTGGTTCGGACGAGGAGACGAAATAGAACTAGAAAATATGCATATCAAACTAGAAAGAGTTGTAGATGTCGACACGTCAAACTGGTGGCGATTGCTTTATGACCCAAAGACCAATGAGCTGTGGATAGATATTAAAGATAAGAAGGTTCTCAAAAAATATAAAGGATTTTAATAGCAGGTTCTAATTCTCTTATCCCGTAACCAAAAATAACCTTGATTTCTCTTAGTTATTTTCTTGGAGCGGGTAAGGGGAATCGAACCCCTATTCACAGTTTGGAAAACTGTCGTAATAACCATTATACGATACCCGCCTTTGTTAAAGCTATGGCGGACAAGCCTGCCGAAACTTTATTAATATAGTCATATTACCAGATTATTCCATCGTTTTCAAAATATATTTCGGTATAATACCAAGCCCTTTGTATCTAACAAAAACTTTCTTTGGTATCTTGTCTATCCTTTTTACTATCTTTCTGCATTCGTTCTCTCCGCAATTGCATTTCATGATCCAGATATCATCTGCTCCTAAAATAGTAGAATAATCTATTAAAATTTCCTCATTCTTACGTATGTCTTTAATGGCAATCCAAAATAATCTACCCTGTTTCTTGATGATTCCGGCATTGGGATTACATGAGTGATTGGAATAGTCGCCCAATTCTCCTTCGGGACTTAAATATCTAGTAGGGCAATAACGAAACATGTTTTCTGTCTTTCTCGGATTTGTTTTCCATAATTCCATTACTTTCTCTGCTCTAATCAAATTGCCTTTTATTTCATAAATAATCCGACCAGATTTAAATGATTTAGCGGTAAAGATTCCTTTCCCATTTCTTGTTTTCCTTATATTCAAAATTGGCATACGGAAATTAAATCAATAAATGCTATATAAAGCAAGAAAAAAGCCGAATGTAATAAGGGACGTTAAAGTTTTAAATATTAAAAAAGTCGATGTTAATCGACTAGAGGTACTTCCAATGAAGATCCGGTTGCCAAGTGACAATCTTTACACTCGCATGTCTGTCCGGTGTGCTCACCAGCGATGACGGATCTATTTCCGTGGCATCTGTGTTCAAATGGTGGTTTGACATTACATCCGTCACAGATAATTGGTGCTTCTAGCATCCTAAGCATAACTCTTAAATCATTGACAGTTAGTGAATAACCATCAATACCATAATCTGGGGGATTCACAAAAACATGGCTATTACCGATGAGGATGCCCGACTCCGGATCAGTATTGCCCAAGCGAATCGCAGCATCTTTTTCAATTGCATCTAAGATTTCAGCTCTTTTGTGTTTATTGCGCCAGAATACTTCCATAGTTGCCACCTGTTAAAGAACTAAAAACAGAGTACCATTTTGGCGGTGTTCTGTCAATTATTTCGATAATTCGTTGATCATCTTTCGATATCTAGCGACCCATCTCCACCAATCTCTAACTTCTATTTTATCGCCATGTTTTTTTCTCAATGACAAGAATAAAGCCTCGGTCTCTGAATTCCATTGGCACAATATTATATTGGGATAGATCGCTAGCATTAATTCAATCAAACGAGTTCCCACTCCTTTGTGCCGATATCGTTGATTCACGTATGTGCTTACCAGGTATTCACCATTTGCGATAAAAACCGATGACCAGCCAACTACTTGTTTATTTGAAAAAGCAACAATAGTTGGGGACTCGGGCAAAGCACGTACAAATTTCTTCATATATCCGCTCGTAAGAGTGGCTCTTAATAACCCCTTTTTAATATTTGATGGCAATTTATAGAATTTACTTCTGATAATTCTTTTGAAGCTGGCCATCATATTTCCTTAAAGAACATATGGCTAAAATATCATCTACATAGTATTTGTCAAACAAACGTATAAAAATTGAAATTTTAATTATACCGGCATTATTGTCTAAAACTACATACCTTGACATAGAGTTGACAAAGTGGTTCACTTGGCGAAGGCTTGTGCTCGTTGAAAACTAGGGAGTAGAACATGAGACGCAAAAGTAACCTGAGTAATGAACGTGGTTTATCGCTTATTGAGGCAACAATCATATTAATTACATTAATGGTTTTAGCTAGTGTTATGGCTCCAACTGTGATGAGCTATGTTGATGATGCTCGTGTCGTCAAGGTCAAGGAAGACTGTGAGGCTATTGGCGTATCGCTGGCACGAATGATCGTTGATACCGGAGCCTGCGTAAGATTAGATGGTCGTTTTCCTTGTACGATTGATAATCGAGTCAATCTTCTGTTCAGTGAGGGCCATGCGATTCGAGTTCGCGGAGAAGGTGCGGAATTATTTAGCTACAGTTTAGATTATAGTACTTCCGTAATCAGGCAAGTGGCTTCATATAGTTTCAGCGATTATGTTCATCGTGGTATGGCCTCTGATGTCCATTGGAATATTGCAACTCATCTTGGTGGTGCGACGGCCTTTACATCCAAAATACGATCCGGTGCCGATCTGCGTTTAATGGCAAATACGTATGCTTCGGATTTGCAAGTACTGTTGACTAGGGCTGGAGTGGATTCTCCCGAATCTGTTATTAACGCTCTAGCAAAGATTGCGGTAACCGATAGTCGTCCCAGATTATGTGACGATGTGGAGTTGCTAGATAATAACGCAACGCGGTGCGTTATGGGCCCGGGTCTTAAAATGTTATGGATGGTATATCGATCACAGACTGGAATGAATAATCGTACTGCGGATTTGCTCTACAATGTTCAGTGGTCTGGTGAAAATCTGGACGCATTCATATTTCGGGTCAAAACACTTAAGTCGGCTTATACGTTTATAATCCCGGAGATTTGTGGCAACCTGTCGTTGGTGTCTATTGCTGATCGACAAATTCATAGTGATATCGAGCAGAGAGTTGAAAAGTATGTGGTTACTCGGCAGACTACAATCGGCTGGGCATCTGCTTATGGCGTTGACGAGACCGTAGATATGCTTGAGCATCATCTTGTCGAAGATCGGCCGTCAGGTAGAATCCTAAATGCCTATCCTTATCAAGATATGGCACATGTGGGTTACGGCCCGTCTATGGGCATGGGCTGGAGGGGGGCATATCTTTCGGCAGTAGGGCCAGATCCTTGGGGCAATCATTATATGGTTAACAGTATCTTTCTGGGTAATCCTAGTGTTAGATGGCCCTATAATACTGTATGTTTGTCAGCTGGTCCTGATGGAATCGTAGATACGCCCTTTGCCGCAGTCGGAACCAAAAAACTGGGCGATGACTTTACCTATGTCATATCCGGTAGACCCTATTAAGGTGTAAATATTTTATAATAATTTCTGCCAAGGCTTTATGCCTTGGCGTTTTTTGTATTTATCCGTAATGCCGGATGTATGAAGTCAGAACCTGTTTGGAATGAAAAAGCCGACGCTGGTCGGCAAGTAATTAAAGTCTACCAAGAAGATGTATCATCATCTCCACTAATCTCTGCCTGTTGCCGTCTCTCGTGCTCGATAGGACTTGAAAAATCATTTTGACGGCAGATACACGGGTTACAATCACAACTTCGACAAACATCCGATGGATAATCGTGTGACCCACACATACAGGGAAAACAGTCGCAAACACTGCATACGTTGTCCATGTTTAAGCTCTTTCAAAGAACAGAAACATGGTAACGCGATAACAGTATATGTCAACATGAGTATAATAGTGTCGTTAGTACTACTCTAAAATTAAAAAAGCCTCAGACCATAAAGGACGAGAGGCTTGCTGGATTCGAAATTACTTGCTATTCGCAAACACAGCGTACGCTGTTACAACGTCCGCAACGGCCCCGGCGTAGGCGATCCATATAAATCTCATGATATTCTCGTTCTCCCTGAAGTCTTCGCGCTTCATCCCGAATTTCATCTTCGGAAGGGGGACGCATCGAAGTTTTTCGTTTTTTGAGTTTTCGCTTGAGGCGCTTGTTTTCGGCTAGTAATTCCTTTTTTGTTGACACAGCTTATCTCCGAAGGAACCGAACCTAAAATACCACTTTCGTGGTATTTGTCAACATCTCGTATAGCAGCGCTGTTAGTACCCCCCGGAGGCGGTTGGAATGAACTGCTTCATTCCAACCCCGAATTTTAGTCCGAGCTCCGTCGAGGAGGTCTGCCTGCCGGCAGGCAGGTTAAAAAATTCGGCAGAACATATTACGCAAAGCGGGATCGTTCGATTCCTGTTCCGTAGGAACATAAATAAAACAAAACAATCCATATCGGACTGTTTTGTTTTATTTCGTGGTACCCCCGGAGGGAATCGAACCCCCATCAAGACCTTAGAAGAGTCCTGCTTTATCCATTAAGCTACGGGGGCATATTTGCCCACCTTTAATACTATAACTGATGTATATTATAACAAAAGTATCATTATGTAAAAGATATATTTAGCAAGTACCATAGAAATTGTACCTCCACACTCAATTTTTTAATTTGACAACGACCACAAAACCATGATATAATTAAAGTATCTGACAGTTCGTTAACAGGGAGGAAAGGATACCATGAAGCATCGAATCGCGTTGTTTGTTGTCGCTCTCGTCGTGGTCGCACTGCCGGCGTACGCCCAGCAGGCGCCGGCCACATCCACCGCCACTGGTGGTGGGTTCAAGTGGGACTTCATCAACGTTTCTGGAGGCGAGGATGCCCTTGCGACGGGGATCACGGCGATCTTCCGGCTCAAGGACGGGAATCGCCGAACGCTGGAGATCGCTCTCCAGCAGGAACAGTCGTGGGTCCTGTTCGGGCCCAAGTACAAGCTCGGGCAGGCCGATGTGTTCGTGGCGGCTTCGGCTGGCTTTCAACAGGGGGCGCCCTGGGCTGGGCCATTTCTGACTGTCGATATGCCTCTGGGCAATATTGGGGGGCAGAAGGTTTCGTTCAGTACACTTCATTGGCCCTGTTTCTTCTTCGGACAGTGGGAGCCCACTACCTGGAAAAATGATGATAGACCGAACACCGAAAAGCTGAAGCTTGGTTATCTGGCGATTGTCCAATTGTCGGTAGGGCCGCTGGGGTTCAGCTATGGAGCGTTGAATTTTCTCAACGATCCGTGGAATGCGCTTCCAAGGGTGTCGTACACGAAGAATATTCGGAGCGACCTCTCGCTGATCGGATCGGTCACCAGGAACGTCAACAAGCATTCCTGGATGCTCTTGATCGGCGGCGAATGGCACCAGAATCAGTAGGGGGGTGTCATGATCATCGGTGGTGGCCGAATGAGCCATAGGCGACATCGTCTCGTACGAGGTCGTCCCAGCCGAATCAGTGGCCTGATTGATACTTCACGCGTGGTCAATCAAGATCATGACGAGAAAGTCGTTCAGGCCGAGCACAAGAAGGTGACCATGTTCGATTCCGTTCGAGACGCATTCGAGGCTTCTCGGCGGAAACACTAATACCCGTTGCGAGTAGGGCAATAGCCTGTCACTCGCGACGGGCTTTGTCTTTTTATTGACACATTCATTTAGAGTGGTATTTTGATAAAAGTTCTATTTTCTAGGAAAGCTTTCTATGCCCTTAAGACTACTCGATGCTTCGGAGGAATTAGGGCAATTGTTTATTAATGCCGTAAAGAGAAGGGATGTAGCTCTTCTTAATAGTCTTCTACGAAAACCTTTATTATGGAGGAAGTATATGAATCGACTTACCAACGAGGAAGGCAGATGGGCCTCTAATAATATAAAGAGTTCATAATTATAAAGTAGTAAAGATTTTAAAAAACCGCGCTTTGCGCGGTTTATCGTATCTCTCGAATCGATTCATCCCAGTGTAAATGATCTATAACTTCAGCCAGATCATTTTCCCAAGATACAACAATTATTCTTTTATTCTCAATAAGTCGAGCTACTCTCGGCCGATTGTGCAATGGAATAGTATCAGTTAGATATAATTTGCTAATAGGGCTATTTACGTCATCGAGAATCTCTGTTGCCGAACCGCTCAATACTCCGTGTACGGCAACGGCTAAGAATTCGCCAAAGACATATTTTTCGCGTATGAAACTGATAGCTTCAACCGTTGTCCCTAGGGTGGATACCTCATCGTCGAGGCTAATTATTATCGAACCATTGATATGATCCACGTCACCACTTAGGCCAACAATCTTTGTTTTGTCACCTAGGTGCCTTTTTTGAGCACAGATAATCGAAAATTCTACACCAGTTTCTTTCTTAACTCGTGCGATCTCTAGCTCAAAACGTTTTTGTGCATTCTCGTCTGGTAATAATAGTGTAACCAACTTATCAGGAAATAAGCTTCGAACATCTATCAGAGCTCTTTTTAAAACACGACGAACCATTGATATCTCCGTGATAAATCCAGGCCGGCCGGCCATAACACTTTGAGGTGAATGCAGATTACATGACACGATGCGACGCAATTCTCCAAAGGAAGCACTCACAAGCCATGAAATAATCATCGGCAATAATGCTAATTCAGTCGTTCCTTCGTCTTTATCTGAGCGTGAGAGTGGCAGGTATCCGGATATTAAATTAATGCGTCTAGCTTTTCGTCCGACAAGATAACCAAGAACCAACATCGTATCAACCAGTTTTTCTCGTGTTCCCGGACCACTAGTCAGAATCATACAGTCGTGACCACCAATATGATCTTTCTGAAGAATAACAAAAGGTTCTCCACTTGGTCTAGAAGAGATGATTGGGGTTGCAATGTCTATTTTAGTAGATCGTGGCTTAGACTCTATAATGCTTTTTATGCTATCAGCTAAGCCTTCAAAGCCAGGCATAGGCACCAAAGTTAATCCGCCGTTCTGACTGAAGTTAGACTGACCCGAGTCGCCATTCGTGGAGTGTGTCATGGTCCCTCGTTTTAAAAGAGCTTAATCGTATTATGTACCAGAGTACAGTGTTAGTCAATTCATGCCAGTTTTTGTTGAAATAAATACAAAATAGTGTAAAATATAAAAGTTAAGTAGGTATACATAGCGGGCTGTAGTGTAACGGTAGCACGAGACGTTTGGGTCGTTTTAGTCCGAGTTCGAATCTCGGCAGCCCGACAAGCGAAGCGAGTCAAGATAAGCAGAGTATTAAATACAGACGTGTTTAATACTCTGGATAAGTGATAAGACCGGTTCATAATTAAATTATGGATATAACTAATTTAGGAGTTGGATTAGCATTTATTGCAATGCTTGCGTGGGGTATAGGCGATTTTTTTATCCAGAAATCTGCAAGGAGAATTGGAGACATTGAAGCACTATTTTGCATGACGCTATTTGGATCTATTGTACTATCTCCTTTTGTATATAAGAAACTACCGGCATTATTTACTGGATCTCACCAGACATTAGCTGTTTTAGGCATATTGTGCGTAGTTCTATTTATCGCTGCCATTCTAGACTTCGAGGCCCTAAGGGTGGGTAAGCTATCCGTCGTAGAACCGATTTGGTCATTTGAGGTTCCCGTATCTGCATTATTGGCTCTCATTATTTTGAAAGAGACAATTAATCTAGAAAGAATCGTTTTAATAATATCGTTGTTGTTCGGATTAGCACTCGTGTCTTTAAAAAATAAAATTGAACTTCGAAAATTAATTCTAGAAAAAGGTACGCTTATCGCACTCATCGCAGCTATTATAATGGGTGGTGCCAATTTCCTTATGGGTTGGAGTTCGAGGTTAAGTGATCCAATAATGGCGAACTTCATCGCGGATATATTTATGGCTAGTGTATTGGCAATAATTTTACTTTTGCAAGGCAAAATTAGAGTAACGATTAAAGACTTTATTCTCAACAGAAAAATACTTTTACAAATGTCTTTGTTGGATAAAATAGCTTGGGTAGCATTCGCTTTTGCCATGAGTCTTGCTCCGATAGGAATTATCGTTGCCTTATCGGAAAGTTATATCATCATAGCCGTTGTATTGGGACTGACAATAAATAAGGAGAAAATCAGATTCCATCAAAAAATCGGCTTAGTTATGTCAATAATTTCTGCTATTGTTCTCGCAGCAATAACAGCATAAATGATATATTTTTTATCAAATACTGATATAGTTCCAACGTAATAATTTGTCAATCGTTCCTACACAGTCGACTGATATAATCTGGTATAGACAAGTCAAAATCATATGTTATTTTCTATTTATACTCTCATTGCCTATGTAATTTGGATAACCATGTTCGTTGTCTGGATGTTAGGAAGAATTAGTAATAAAAAAACTTTAAGAAGGCCTCTTTGGAGTAAATATGTATTTACAACTCTGTTACTGTATCTTGGTTATTTTTTTCTTTTCTCTCCTTATTTTTCTAGAATTTGGCCCTATCATATAACACCGCAGAATAAGTTCTTGGGAATAATAGGAATTCTTCTGTGCTTGCTTGGCGCCAGTTTTGCTATTTGGGCAGGATTTACATTGGGTAAAAATTGGTCGGGAATAGTTGCTACACAAAAAGAAGGCCATAAGCTTATAAAAAGTGGACCTTATAACATAGTTAGGCATCCCATATACCTAGGATTTTTTATATCCATGCTTGGATTCGCTCTTGCTGTAGGGACGATTGTTGCCTACATGGCAGTTCTTCTTGGTTTGACAGCTTTACTATTAAGAATTTGGATAGAAGAAAAGCTAATGAATGAATCATTTTTTGATTATAGGGAATATTCCTGTAAGATTAAGAGACTAATTCCTTTTGTTTGGTGATTAAACTCACATATGATTAATAAAGAAGTAATACAATCAACGGGCTGTTGCGAACCATTTAATCCTGAACCGTGGCAAGACAAGGAGATAACATGGGAAGATAAACTTTTTGTAAAAGACCATGTTACTAGTTTTATGCACGTGCCAATTAATATGGGAGTGAAGATTATCAAGAATTTGGACCTTATCGAAAAAGCTGGCGCCAAATCGCCGTATCAGTTAATGTTAACAGACGAGAAGTCTCTTTGGGGTGCAGATATTTATATTGATGTTTCTAGGGATGTATCAGGAGCGCATATGACTACAATCTCCGGAACATTTCTTACGAAAGTATTTGAAGGGCTGTATCAAAATGCTGGCAAATGGGCTAAAGAGATGGACGAATATGTCAAAGCTAAGGGCATCGACATAAAAAAGTTATATTTCTCGTACACTACCTGTCCTAAATGTGCCAAAGCGTATGGTAAAAATTATGTTGTCTTATTTGCTCAAATAGACTAATAAATTATTTACACAAAATATTACTACAATTCGATTAAATTCAACAAAATATGTCAACTAAAGAACAACAAGAACAACCCAGTGAGTCCCATATTGATCCAGAAGAATTTGAAAGGATGTCTGTTAGATTGAGAGAGATAGGACTGGACATAGAAAAGATCAGGCCGGACATAGTTAGTCGGTTGGCGTTGCTGGATCAATCTACTAAAGTAGTTGAAGATGAGCACAATGCCATACACTTAGCCAGAGCAGTTTTTGACTGGTATCGAAAAAATAAACCAGAAGCGAGTTGGCTAGAACGAGAGGAGAGGGCAGTTGTTATAGGTACGATATTCTCAGATATAGGTAAGACAGGCTTCAGAGCGGCTAATCTAGTTCAACAAAAGCTTATTGTGGCCATATATTCAATTGATAGCAAGGATTGGGGTGGCGGCGAAGACAAGCTTTCCGTAGCAAAATATTTGGAAAAGTATTTCCCAAATGATTATGCAGAGAGAATTAGGATCTACGTGGGTATGGGATTAGACCCAGAAATGATAATGAGAAAATTTTGGGATATGCATGCTGAATGGACTTTGCAAATAATCAGTGGCGATGGTGTCCCGCCAGAGGCTGTAGTCGCTGCGGCAAGTCATCATTTTATTCAAGGAATTAATCCCGAAGGTATAATTGGCAGCGATGGTAGGTTTACAAGATATTTTGGAGAAAATCTAGCATTTGATAGGGTGGAGAAATTAATCTGCGTATTGGACGTATACGACGCTTTTAGGAGAAGGAGCCACATGAGCCATGATCAGGCAATTATAGCTTTAAGAAAAAAAATTGATTCCAGCGAATCTTTTTCTGGCGATAAAGGCTTTCATGAACTTATTGATGTAGTAGATTTTACTAATCGTGAAACTTAAGTATAATATGTAAGTTGGATGGTGAGTGTAGCTCAATTGGTAGAGCGTCTGCCTGTGGCGCAGAAGGTTGCGGGATCGTGACCCGTCACTCACCCCATAAATAACAAAAAGGTCGCCGATGGCGACCTTTTTGTTATTACTAATATATATATTCCCAACTATGCATTTTATCTCGATCTTCAGCCCAGGTGGCACCGATATCTGTACGATAAAACATATTTAGGATCATGATATTGTCGATGCGATTATAGGCCATGCGACGAGCGTCTTCCATGGTTGTGCCCGATCCAGTGACAACCAAATCATATCCGCATGTGCCGTCTATCTTCCAGTCACCATCAACTATTTTTACATCTCCCAAGTGAACGCCCTCGTAGTTCGGTTTTTTAAATAAAATGGAAGTATCATTGTAAATTGCTAATTCAGATTTGTCGTCGTAGGGGAATGGTGGAGTAGCTACGACAACGCCAACTTGAAATCCTTTTCTGGTACGTAATTCGTAGGGCCGGTGATTGGCAATCGCAAAAAAGAACTCTCCCCAATCATTTAATATGCCTTCTTGCTGGATAGAAATTGTTGGATAGCCAAATCGGCAAGTAAATTCCAATGGATAGATACCGCGTGCATTTACTATGCAATTGATATCGATATATCCGACATATCCAGAGGCGCGTAATGGTTCGAGCATCTTCTCAAGAGTTGATCGGAAGAAATTATTTGGACCACACCAGAACATTGAAGTACCCATTTCGCCGGTCATTGGTCCAATCTCTCCAGGAAATAATCTTTTGTGCTCGAAGGCGATATTTAAAGGCATTATGAAATCTTGACCATTAAAAAATGCAGCACAGCCAACCTCAACGCCAGAGGCATACTTTTGCAATTGGAAAGATTTTATCTTTTTGCTCAAGACAGCTTTATTGCTTGATAAAATCTGATGTAGGTCTCTGCCATCTTCCTCTTTGCCTATAAACAATAGACCTTTCCAGTCGGAAGAAACATCGAGAGATGGTTTATAAACATACCGACCTGGATTCTCAGAAATAAACTTTAAGGCCTCATCGTAATCACTGAAATCCCAGTGAGGCAAGATGTTCATACCCATCCTTTTCATCTCTGATTGCCCAAATTCTCGATCGTCTTCTAGCCTATCGGTATAGGAGCTACCGCCGATTACGGCCTTACCGGCTTTTCTTAATTTATCAGCCTGGTCGCCGAACCAGATATCATCAAAGACAATAACGTCAGCCCAATCCACAAAAGATTTCCAATCATCTACTTTCTCTAAGATGCCGTCGTAAACATTAGTTCCGCCGAGATCTCTTATGTAGCATTTAACTTCGTGGCCTTCTTTTTTTATTTGCCAAGCCAAATCTCCACTCAAACTTTCCCAACTTATAAATAGGAATTTATATTTTGGTTTTTCAGAGTGACCATTACCATTCCCGTTTCCGCTTGATCCATTTTGTTTTACATCTCCGTTGGGCATATCTTTTAATTCTTAATTTCTAATTTTGAAAATTTTTAAAATAAGATTTTTAATTTAGAAAATTATTGTTGAACAATTAAATAGTATTCCTTTGAAAAAATATTACAAGAAAAATTGTTCTTAATTATATAATTTTGTTAGAATAATTTTATGCAGATACTCAATGATATAGAATTAGAAAGAAGTCGAATCGAATTAGCGATAGAAAAATTTGGTTACTCGCCTGATCACAATTTTGATTGGTTAAAAAATTGTTCGAGCGAGGGTAATCCGAGCTTCGCTGTTTGGGAAGACGGCTCGGGCATTTGGTTTTATACAAGCAAGGACGCCAATCAATATGTAATTGTAGCTGATCCTATTGCTCCGGCGAATGCGCAGGATAAGATTCTGAGAGAATTGTGCGATTATGTTTTAGATCGGGGCATGACAATATATTTTCTTGATGTCCGTGAAGCTGTGCAGGATTTTGTGCTTAAGAATTATAGAGACAAATTTAAGCTAGACTATGAAATCGTTTGGCCAGTAGTTGATATAACTACTTGGGATCCAAAATTGCCGGGCAGTCATTTTAAAGAGCTAAGAAATGCTATTAATAAGTCTACTCGTGAGCATACGATCAAGATCGTGGAAACGTCGAAGCTACCCAAAAAAGATTTGCACGGTATAGTCGATCGCTGGTTTGCTAACCGTGCCAAAGTGGGCATAACGGTTCTTCCTGATCGCTACCACGACATGATAGATAATGACTTTGGTGGTACGAAAAACTCTAGGGTTATGATCGTTGACGGTAAGCCGGCTGGATTTAATGCTGGCTGGGAGACGCCGAATAATCCGAGTGAATGGTCGGCGAGTATTGGCATCCATGATTACTCGATTAAAGATTTGGGAGTAGTCCTTTTATATGAAGATCTAGTTTGGATAAAAAATGCTGGCTATAAAACTTGCGACCTTGAAGGGAGTGATCCGCAGGCGTTAAGATTCAAAACCCAATTTTTTAATAGTTTCACCACCTACAAAACCTATACGTTTTATGTTAATAAATAATTCATGAATAAAAACTATTTTCAAGGTAATGCAGATCATCCATGGCACATTTCTGTCGGTGCGATTCTTTTGAATACTAAGAATGAAGTTTGTTGTCACTATTTTAAAGAGATTCAATTAAGAAAAGACGAAGCAGTTTTTAAAGATATGTATATTCTAATGAGAGAGACTATTGAGCCCAACGAATCTCTCGAAATTACATTAAGGCGGGGATTAATGGAAGAATTTGGAGCAGAGGGAGTGCTTCGAACATACGTTGGCTCGATTAAAAGTCAATTTCCTTACAAGGGTATTATCGTAGAAAAGACGACCTTGTATTTTTTAGTTGATCTAATAAAATTTGAGCCAGAGAAAAAGACAGGAATTGATAGAGAAAGTGAAAGTCAAATTCAGTGGCAATCAATAGATTTTCTAATTGAAAAGATGAAGCGACAATCTATCAGGATGAACAGAGATGATGTCGATGAATCATCTATCCTAGAGGTGGCTAGGGGGCTACTATTAAAAACAGTGGCCTAGGCCACTGTTTTTTCTTTTTGAATTTGATTGAGAATTTTTCGTACTTCTTCGAGACTATCCCAGTCGTGGATGGATAAGGGGAGTATATTTTTATTTAATTTTTTGAGTTTTACGATCATCTTCTTTAAATCGGCTGGTTTAACCATATCCGATTTTGAGATAAAAAGATATTCTTTTTTATTTAACAATTCTTTCTTGTAAGCACCAAGTTCGGCACGCATTATTTCATAATCGGTAATTGGATTTTCTGATTCAGCAGATATGAGGTGGAAAAGAACGGACGTTCTCTCTATGTGTTTTAAAAATTTTATACCGAGACCTTTGCCAGCAGATGCCCCTTCTATTATTCCCGGAATATCGGCGATAATAAGACCATAATAAGAACCGAGATGCGGTTCAAGCGTAGTGAAAGCATAATTAGCAACCTTACTCTTAGCTCTGGTCAGCTCATTAATTAAGGATGACTTGCCAACATTAGGCATGCCCAATAGTCCCACATCGGCAATTAATTTTAGTTCGAGTCTATAATTTATTTTTTCACCAGGCGTCCCAATTTGAAACTCCTTCGGGCTGGTATTAGTAGAAGATCTAAAATGAAAATTACCATGTCCACCATGTCCGCCCTTAGCGATTAAAACCTTTTCGCCAATTTTTGTGACCTCAATCTCATTCTTAGTTGAGATATTAATAGCGATCGTACCAACCGGAACTTCGATAGTTAAATCTTTACCGGTAACGCCGTCATTGTATTGTCTGCCACCTATTTTGCCATCTTCGGCCTTAAAGGATTTTCTTGATTTCAAACGCGTCAAGGCACCGATATCTGAGATACCTTCAAGGTAAATACTGCCACCATTGCCACCCTTAGCGCCGGTTGGGCCGAGAGACATTTTATTTTTATTAAAAGACACGGTGCCATCTCCACCTTTTCCAGCCACTACTTTGATTTTCAGTTCATCGACTAGCATAATGTCATTATATATTATTTAATCTATTTTGACAAACGAATTATTTCATTGTGAAAAAAACTTTGACATCGACTTATTTAATGAATAGTGGAGCATAATAATAGAGGAAACCCCACACTTTAGTGCGGTGGGGACATTGTTCTTAGATGCTCTTGTCTATAAATTCCAATTATTCTAAGCTAAAGATATGGATAAATTTGAAAGAAAATCGGGAATATCTAGGGTATTGAGAGCTGATGCTGAGGTTTTTCAGGACCTGTATCACGATATATTAGATAATAATTTAACTAGATCTTATGAAGTTGCCAAAAGTCCCGAATGGATTGAAGCTTTAGGGCAAATCAATTCTTTTTTAAGAGAATTTGTTTCTGAGTATGGAGGAGAGTTTATCGAGGTGCCCGCTAAGAATATTCATGTAATTAGTAGGCAGGATCTCCCCAGTAGTGCCAGCGACAGGGCTCAAGAATTCGGTGGACTTTATAGTCCTGAGTCTCAGGCCATTTTTATCTTTGTAGATTCAAGCTATAGCAATCTCAAGGCTGCGATACGTGTAGTGCACGAATTATTACATTTTAATTCTTTTCAATCTTTTCAAGATGCAAACAAAGGGAAGAAGTTTCATCTCGAAAGAGACGAAGATGAAGATGATGAAAAAGAATTAGTAATTCTCGGCCCAAGAAGGATCGGTTTTGAAATTTTTTCTGAGAAAAAGAATAAGGTATTTTTTTACAATTTGAACGAAGCAATAACAGAGGAACTGATTAAAAGATTTGATAAAAGATATTTTAGCAGATTGACCCTTACTAAAAGAGAATACGGAGAGAGGGAATTAAAAAGATCAGAAATTCCGGGAAAACGCACAGAAGGTGGTGATCATGAAATTCCGGCAGATGACTTAGCCGTGGCCAGAGATTTTAAAACAAAGAATGGTCCGCCTATTAAATTGAGAGAGGGTTACGGCTATAGCGAAGAAAGAGAAAAATTAAATGCTTTAATTAGAGAGATTTATGTAAAAAACTCAGAATCATTCTCTTCTGAGGAAGATGTATTTAAAATATTCGCAGAAGCTGTAATGACGGGCCGATTGTTGAAAGTGGCCAGAATAATTGAAAAGACATTCGGGAAAGGTAATTTTAGACAACTTGGAATTAATACATCTGCTGATATGACCGAATAACGAGCTTGCGTACAGTAGAGATCTGTTTAAATAGCAGATCTTTTTATTTAAAAAATGTATAATCTGTATATGAAGTTTGAGGAACTATATAAAAAACTTAATAATGCGCAGAAGGAGGCCGTGGATGCGGTGGAGGGTCCCGTAATGGTAGTTGCCGGACCTGGAACTGGTAAAACCCAAATTTTAACTTTGCGCATTGCTAATATTTTAAAAAAGACCCAAGCTGAGCCCGAGAATATCTTAGTTTTAACTTTTACCGAGTCGGCGGCGACAAATATTCGTCGCCGACTAACTGAGATTATCGGTGTTCCGGCTTATTCGGTTAGTATTAGTACTTTCCATGGTTTCGCTAATGAGATCATAAAATCAAATCCGGAAAGTTTTCCAACTATCCTTGGAGCTAATAATCTGACCGAAATTGATCAATTTAAGATAATAGAGGAGATAATTTTAAAAACCGACCTAGACGTACTTAAAACATTCGGCGATCCAACCTATTACATTAGAGACATAATTAAGGCCATTTCTGATTTAAAGCGAGAAGGAATCTCATCCGAAGAATTTCAAATCTTAACCAAAAAGGATAAAAAACTTTTTGATCTTAAGGACGACATTTATCATGATCGTGGCGCTCACAAAGGCAAGATGAAATTAGAGGCTGAGAAGGAACAGAAATATATTAATAAGAATATCGAATTAGCCATAATCTATGAGAAATATCAGGCCAAATTAAAGCAGTTAAAAGCTTATGATTTTGGCGATATGATTCTGGAGCTATATAGACAACTCAAAAGGGACGAAAATTTATTGAGATCTATTCAAGAGCAGTATCAATATATACTAGTTGACGAACACCAGGACACTAACAATGCCCAAAATAAAATAGTCGAATTAATCATGTCTTTTCATCAAAATCCAAACATCTTTGTGGTGGGTGACGAGAAACAGGCTATATTTAGGTTTCAAGGTGCTTCTCTGGAAAATTTTTATTATTTCAGAAAAATATATCCTTTGGCCAAATTAATTTATCTAACCGACAATTATCGGTCTGGCCAAGTTATTCTTGACCTAGCTGATAGTCTAATTCAATCAAAAGATAAATTAAGGTCAAACAAAGATCTTAAGTCAGCCCTAAATCTCTGCGAGTTATCATCGCCAGATGAGGAGGCTCAATTTGTGGCCCAAAAAACAAAAGACTTGATTGATGCTGGAGTTGAGCCTAGTGAAATAGGCATTTTATTCAGGGATAATAATGATGCCAATGCGCTGGTCAATTATTTTGAAAAATTAAAAATAAAATACGAATTAAAGTCTAATCAAAATCTTTTCGAGGACATTTATATCAAAGAACTCATATCTATTTTAAGAGCACTTAATAGCTACGGTGATGATACGGAATTGGTTAAACTAATTCATCTAGACATATTTAAAATTGAACCGCTAGATGTATATAGGATTTTAAAAATACGACAAGAAAATCGTTTAAACCTATACGAGGTCATCAAAGATAGGGGATTATTAGCTAAAAGTAAAATAGAATCTGCTAATGCGATATATAGCTTGTATTATCTGTTGACTCATTGGTATAGATCACTTGATCAGAAAAATTTGGTTCAGATAGCAACTGAGATTATTAGAGATTCGGGTTTGTTGGCTAAGGTTTTGTCTGGTGACGGCAATTCTGTAGCTCTCGAGAAACTGAATCTTTTTGTTGATCAGATTAAGTCTTTAAACAATTCAAAACCCAATGTTGGGCTAAAAGATTTTATTGAATACATAAATTCTTTTGAAAACTATGGCATCAGGCTCGAAGCCAAAATTGATATTGGCTCAAAAAATGCCGTGAAGTTGATGACGGCCCATGGATCAAAAGGCTTGGAATTCGAAAATGTTTTTATTA
>Ga0209210_1000200_pt1 | contig 69080 bp, 77 predicted proteins | sample RifGroA1_FD_183991 | JGI IMG/M metagenome (GOLD analysis project Ga0209210, IMG submission 183991) | Contaminated groundwater microbial communities from Rifle, Colorado, USA - Rifle Groundwater A1 (SPAdes) (version 2) | ecosystem: Environmental > Aquatic > Deep subsurface > Groundwater >...
GTGGTTTTCCTTTTGTTATTACAGGCGAGATTTCGTTTATTTATACGCAGGAAACATACAACAAATCGCGTTTAGATTCAGATTCCCACCACCACTCCCCAACCAACTCGCGACTTCACTCCACCACCATCGCGCGAGAAACCCCAAACGTGAAATCGCTCGCCCACCCGAGTGATAGGGAATTTACTGAATCTAAACGCTCGTTAGAAAGAAAAGGCAGGCGTGTTCATTTGAATGTTTTAGTGCCGAATGTTGAAGTTGCAGAGAAGATTAATTCTTATTTGGATACTAAAGGCAGAAGAGATTATGACGGCAGGCCGATTTTTAAGATTTCCTGTGAAGAATTCGTTAGAGAGATGAAGAATATTGACGATAAAATTGAAATTATTCCTGCGCATATTTGGACGCCCTGGTTTAGTATGTTTGGGAGCAAGTCAGGTTTTGATTCATTTAAGGAATGTTTTGGAGAAATGAGTGAGAAGGTTTATGCGATTGAAACTGGTATGAGCAGTGATCCTGAAATGAACTGGCGTATTGGAGAACTGCATAATAAATCAATTGTTAGTTTTTCAGATAGCCATAGTTTTTGGCCGTTTCGTTTAGGACGGGAGGCGACTATTTTTAAGAAGTTTGATTCTTATGATGAACTTGTTAGACAAATTAGAAAAAATGATTTTATTGGTACAATAGAAACAGATCCGGCTTATGGCAAGTATCATTATGATGGCCATAGGAATTGTAGTTTTTCATGTTCTTTTGAGAAAACTAAAAAATTAAATGGGCTTTGTCCAAAATGCGGAAAACCATTGGTGATTGGCGTTGATTATCGTGTTGAGGAATTGGCAACTAATAAAATTGGTTTTAGGCCTCAATGTGCAAAACCTTTTTTTAAATTACTTCCTTTGCATGAAATTATTGTTTTAGCTAGTGGAGGAAGATTAGAAAGTAATTCAACATGGAATATTTATAATGATTTGATTTCAAAATTTGAAAATGAATTTAATATTTTGTTGAAAGTTTCTAAACCAGAATTTTTTAATAAAAATGTCGACGATAAACTTGTTGAATTGATTTTAAAAAATCGTGAAGGAAAGATTTATGTTAAGCCAGGTTATGATGGAGAGTATGGTGTTGCTGAACTTGGAGAAAAACAGGCGACGCTGGTTTGAAGAGAATTAGCTCGCTTCGCGAGATTATATGGCTACGTATCCGCCTTGCGGCAGGATTTTTCGCTGAGAGGAAAATTAATGCAGAAAGATTTGAATATATTGTGGCTGATTTTATGGACAGGGTAATGAGATAATTTATTTGCTTTTTGGAGCTGCTCGCGCCCACGCTTTGTTATTAATATTTAAGATTGTCAAAACGTAAACGCTCGTCTCTTATTTTGATAAATTTGTAATGAGCGTCAGAAGTTTTCTTTCCGCATTTTGGGCAATCTGTTTTTAAAGTGTAAGAATTACAATAAGAGCATTTTTTTAATTTCATTTAAGGTTCATAATATATTCTTTGAGTTTTGGATGGAAAGATGTTGTGAAGTGTTTTTGCATTTCCTGCGGTTTTACCCATTTTAGTTCTGTGAAATCTTTTCCAACTTTTGGTTTACCACTTGTGGCTTCACATAAATAATAAATTGATAAGAAGTCTTTTTTTTCAGGATATGTTTTTGCAAAGATAGAGCCTAAACTTTTGACATTATATCCTGTTTTCTGTTTAATTTTTTTTACTAAAGTTTTTTCTAAATCTCCTTTAGCGTCAAGTCTTCCTCCTGGAAATGCCCATGTTAATTTGGGTATGTAAGGGTCCTTTTTTCGCTTGCCAATTAGAATTTTTCTGGTTTTTGTGTCAAAAATAACTCCTAATAATATAGTAAAATACTTTGCTTTGTTAAGGGTTTTTGATTTCATTTTGACTTTTTTTTGATAAATTTAAGTTTGAAATTTAGTATTTAAGTTTTTCGTATTTTAAATTGGGTTTTACCTTTTCCATTTTTCGTTGAACTCTATGCCGAGTTTTTTGGCTTTTTTTTCTATATCTTTTATGAGTTCTTGTAATTCATGGTCTGCTTTTTTTAAGTCAGATGATTCTACTTTTAGCGAATATTTTCCTGCTGCAATATAAATTATATCTGCTTTTTTAGAAGCACCACTAAGTGATTCTTTAATTAATGACAGGCCATTTGATTTAGTTGTTTTTAATGAGATTTCCTTTTTTACAATAGATTTCTTTTGTTTTTCTTTGCTAATAATCTCAAGAATTTTTTCTGATTCATTTTTACCGACGATGTTTTCTAATTTTCTTGGAGAGGACACACCATCTTTAATATCTTTAATAAAATCATAGATGCTTGATGTCTCTTTTATTTTTTTAATTGTTGAATCTGTTTTATCTTTAAGAATTGTTTTCAATATATTTTCATATCTTTTTTCTTGTTTGTACATATTCATCACTTCTTTTTTTTCTTTGTTTGTAACTCTTCTTAATGAAAGTTCGACGTTTCCTCGTGATATTCTTAATATTTTGCATACAATTTTCTTTTTTGGAACTACATAATCTCTTAAGTTACGTATACGTCCAGGAGAGATTTCACTAACTACTATAGAACCTTCTTTAGATTTTTCACCATTGCTTTCAATGTGTACAAATACTGTAGTTCCTTCTATTCTATCTACTGTGCATAAAACTGTATCGCCTTCTTCTAGTGTCATAGAAATAATTAATTGAATGGGTTTTTAAGAGTTGTGGAAAGGTTTTTAAAACTGAAAATCAAGCAGTGAAATGGAAGAAGTAAGCGATATCCTTGAAAGATTAGAATCAGATATGGAGAAGTTATCAGGAGATGAAAATGCAACAAAGGCTTATATGACTGCCCTAGATACAATTCAAGAACTCATTAAAGAAGATTACGATCCACATTCTATAAGAACTGCTTTAGCAACATATTGTCTTAGGAAATCAAGATCCTAAACTTTAACAACTTCTATTTCTAAATTCTTTTTTAGAAGATTAATGAAATCTTGTTCTTTTTCTTTATTGATAACTGCGCCCGCTGCAAACTCATGTCCTCCGACTTCTCCGCCTATTTGAATTATTATTGTATTTAGAATTTCTCTTATGTTTCTTCCGTTTTTACCGACGGTTCTTGCAGAAATTTTGATTTTTTCTGTGTTGTCATTGTAGTGAGCCATTGTGATAATTATTGTGCCTTCTTCGTATAATGAAGAGTAAGATAAGATGCTGGCTATGGTGCCAATTATTGTTTCTTTGATATTGTCTTTTGCGTTTATTATTACGAAACCTTTTCCTTCGACTTTATCTGAATTTTCAGAATTTGATACGAATTCTAATCCTGAAATAATTTGTCGTCTGTTTTTAGCGTGCAATGATTCTGCGCGTTTTTTGGCTTCTGACATTTCCAAACATAATTGTATTGCAGTTTCTGGTTCACCAAGTCTGGAACAAGCATTTATCATTGCGCTTAATTCCCGGGCATCTTCGAGTTTATTAAAGAATTTTATGAGAAAGATATCTCCAATTATTTCTTCATGCTTTCTTTTAGGAACTCTTAATAAAATTGCTGTGACGAGTCTTGTCATTTCTGCTTCATCGAGTTCAATTATACTTTTGTATTTGCCGTTTTTTGGTGTAAGATTAGTTTCTCTTAATAATTCTAATGTGCCTTTTGTATCGCCTGTTATTCCTGGAATGTATGGGTTTGAAGAAAATTCAAGAACCCTATTTATTGGGCGAGTTGAAGGGTATAATAATAAACCTCTTTTTTTTATTATCTCGTTATCGTCGATGATTCTTGAATTTATTTTGTCAACATTTTTCTCAAGACAATCTCCCACCATTCCTAATATTGCTAACTTTGCTATTTCTTTATCATAGTTTTTGTTGTTTAGGATTTCTTTGCAAAATAAATAAGTTAATCCTGAACTGCTGATTATTTCTTTGTTTTTTAATTGCGGGTTTATTATCTGGACATTTCCTGGAATTTCTTGAATTATTTCATGATGGTCAATAATGAAGACGTCTTGTTGATTTGATTTTGAAATGCAGTCTAAACTATTAGAAGCCAAGTCTAAGAAAAGAATGATTTTGTTTTTTGGAAGTTCATTGATTATTTTTTCTTCTAAATTATTTATGATTTTTACTGTGAATTGGATGTCTAATTTTTTTAATGTCTTTATCATTATTACTGCAGATGTGATGCCATCAGTGTCAAAATGACTTATTATACATACTTCTTTTTTCCTTGCAAGTTCTAAGAAATTATTTACTATTTGTTTAACCTCTTTTTCCATTTTAAAAATTTTGTAATTAGGCTGCGTTATGATATTTTTTGAGTTTTCTTAATTGAGCGAAAACTCTGTCTTTTTCTCTCATTGATTTTTTATCTTGTTTGTTTTTATCAAAATGAGTTTTAATGCGATTGAGTTTGTCTTCGACGTTTTTTAAATCTGGATTAATATAAGATTTGTTTTCTTTTAAAATTTTAGATATTTTTTTGTCATATTCAGATGGATGAATTCCTTCTTTACGAAGAGCTTCACCGATTTTTTCAGAAGTTAAACCAGATTTTGCTAAGTCAAGGATTTTATTTTCGAATATTTTTTGTGTGACTTTCACTGATTTTATTTCTTTTTCCTTTATTTTTTTGGGTGTTTCTGCTTTTTTTGGCATGTTTTATGGAGTTGGAATTGGTTTTTAAAGTTTGTGATACAATAAGTTTTAAAAATACAAATACGTAGAGTTTGTTATAGCCCCATAGTTTAGTGGTCAAGAATACGGCCCTTTGAAAGTAAGATGAGGATATTTTTAATTTCTCATTAGGAAAGAAGAAAGGCTGTGACCCCGGTTCGAATCCGGGTGGGGCTATATTATTTTGTATGATATAAATCTTAATAAATAAACATTCTTTGTTTTTTAGATGATTCAAAGAGACGAGTTTGGAAGAGAGTTTACTATTGTTAATGAGGGAGAGGGTTTTGTTATTGCTCATGGCAAAGCTCGGAATTTTACTTATTGTGATGATAAAAGTCCCTTTGGACAAAGAATTTCTATTCCAACATTTTATATTTTTAAACCTCATGAAGGACATCCTCTCGAAGTTTCTCATATTGGCGAAGGACAAATAAATGTTTGGCCTCATGAAGAAAGAATATCTGATAATCCAAGAATGCCTGCAAGAGTAGAAGAGGATAGAATTTCACATGATCTTGCAACATTTATGTTGGTGCCTTATGCTGTTAAAGATATTGGAAGTAAGACTAAATTGTTTGACACTTTTGAAGATGGATTTCGTCGCAAGGATGGAAAGGGTCAGCCGGTTTCTTTATTGTATGTTGAACACGGAATGGGTATTAGCAGACAAAGTACTCCTTATGTTTCTCAAGTTTTGCCAACCCAAGTTACGTATCATTTTTGGAGTTGGCTTGTTGAAAGAAAAGAAATTCATTCATTCAAGGGAAGTTTTCAGGGACAAGATTACGAAGGATTAATTTCTATTCCTTACGATAAAGCGAGAAAAACTTTAACTCGTGTTACAAAAACATTAGAAAAGAGGTTTGATCAATCATTAAGACTTGATAGGGAAACTTTTTAATATCTTTCTTTATATCTTCCTCTCGATTCTACTTTTCTTAGTTGTTCGAGAACCTTTGGATTTTTATATCCTTTAATAAATTCCTTAAACAAAATTTCCCAATGTTCGAAATGTTTTGCTTCTAAAGCTTGTTTTAGTAAATGCAAATCAACTGCTTTGTCTTCGAGTTTGTGAGAATGGAATCCGAGGCCGAAATCTATGAAAAATATTTTGAAACTTTGGCTCGCTGTCGCTCGCTTATTTGGAATTGTTAATGCCGAAGAATTTTTTATGTAGTGTGATACTTCTGAAGGTGGTGTTGTGATTGATTGAGGATTATCAACCAAAATCATATTGCTTGTTGTCAAGTCGCCGTGGATAATATTTTCATTGTGGAGTTTAGATATTTCTTTTCCAAGTTCATTGCATATTTTGATTTGATCTTCTAAAGAAAATTCGTTTAAGTGAGTTGATAGTTTTTTGCCGTCGATGAATTCCAATTTTATTTTAGAATTTTCAACTTTAATGACTTTTGGAGAATGAATAATTTTGTTTACTTTTTCCAAGAGTTTTGCTTCTGACTTTGTCCGGCGTTTTCTTATTCTTTCGTCGAGGATTTGGAGGCGATAGGATTTTGGAATACGGTTTTTTATTATGAATTTGCTCGCTTCGCTCGGAATTGATGGCTCCAAATCGGGCTCCGCCACGATTTTTCGCTGAGAAGATTTTGAAGCCAAAGATTTTTTAGAGCGGGGCGAGACTTTTTTTTGAGATTGAACTAAAAATATTTTTGCTTCTGCTCCTTGTTGAATTAGTTTTTGGGCTGACATTTTAGAAAAATAAATATTTGAGTTTTCTTTCATAATCTTTATGTTTAAACCATTGCAATATTGCCGAGATTAATTCAACTTCATTTTCGACAGTTATTGTATAAAGAAGCCTCCATCCCTTGGGCAAATCATATTTCCAAAGATTTTTTACATCATATTTTATTATATATTCTCTTGGAATTAATCTTTTTGGGATTTGGATTCCGAAGAAAGCATTATTTTGTAAATCTTTGATGGCCCTTTTAATTGATTTTTTTATTGGATCGTTATCATCTAATGAATTAAAACTTTTTTCTAAATTATCTGAGATAAATTTTACTTTTGAAGGTTTTATCATAATTTAATCTCCTTTCTTTTTGAAAGTATTTTAGCGAGCTTTGGATTCCAAATATATCCCAATGTGCCGTTTCTGTCAAAAGCAATTTTATTAATATTTTCTAAATAATCTAGGACAATTAAGTAAGTTTGCCACATCACTTTTTTTGGAAGTTTTTTCCAGAGTTGTGTTCGATTGAATTCACCAGAATATTCTTCGATAGTTTTTTCTATCATTAATACAGTATCTAGCGTCGGACTTCTAATAAAAGGATTTTTTGATTGTTGTTTTAACATAATTTATAGTATATCAATTGATATATAAATGTTTGGGTCTTGCTTCTGCTCCTTGTTGAATGAGTTTTTGATTTTTCATTTTTTATCTCTCCAAATAATAATTAAAGCTAAAGCCAAAATAAGTGATATATCTGAGACTAAACAGTATTTACACCAAGCGTTTAAGACGAACGCCTGAAGGTAAATGAACCATAAAGAAATAAGTGAACCAGTAATTATTCCGAGGTTTATTATTCTTTTTTTAATTAAGGCTGGATTTTTAATTTGCAGCCATGTCAGCCCTATTAAAAATGTGAAAATGGCAACGCCATAATGGGAATTTTTAATTCCAAAAGTATATGCATAGTGGGAGTTTTGAACAACATCGCATCCTTTTCCTGGATCGCAAATTATTGAGGTTGGTGTTAGTGAAATAATTAAAGATGAAATAAATGAAATTCCAAAGAGAAATATTAGGATATAGTATTTGTTAATTTTAATTTGTTTTGACATTTTAGAATTAAATTTTAAACTTTTTTCCTTTACTGAACTTTCTAGCTAGTTTCATCATTTGTTTTTGGTTCATCATACCTGATTCTGCGTCGATTGATGCTCCGCTTGAAACCATTTCCTTTAGAAGTTTGTATTGTTTTAATAGTGAACGAATGTCTGAATTGTTGACGCCTGCACCCTGAGCAACTCTTGTGATTCTTGATGTTCCTGTTTTTTTGTCGTCGAATATTTCAGGGTTTGCTTTTTCTTCAGGCGTCATTGATTTTACTATATGCTCCCATTTTTTAATTTTAGATTCTTGAGATTCTAGCGCATTTTCGGGAATTTTCGTATTTCCTAATCCGGGAATCATAGACTTTATTTTATCTAAGCCGCCGAGAGAACCCATTGTTTTGACTTGTTCGATGACGTCTTCTAAATTTAGTTTGCCTTCTTCTAATCTTTTTTGCATTTCTGCTTGTTTGGTTGAGTCTGAAGTTGCTGATTGAACTTTTTCAAGCAAGCTTTGCAAATCGCCCATTCCTAAAAGTCTTGATAAAAAAGAATCCGGGTTAAATGGTTCTAAGTCATTTATTTTTTCTCCTGTTGCAATAAAATAAACTGGAGCAGATGTTTGTGCGCAGGCAGTTAATGCCCCGCCCGCCTTTGCTGTTGAATCCATTCTTGTTATGATGACTCCTGAAATGTTAACTGTTTCGTGAAATTCTTCTGCTTGCTGTTTTGCAGCTTGGCCAATGTCTGCCGGCATAATTAGGATTTTTTCTGTTGGATTTATTTGGCGATTTAAAGCAGATAATTCTGTTACGAGTTCTTTGTCTAAATTGTGTCGTCCTGCTGTATCGATTAAAATTACGTCGTAATCTTTTAGCTCTTTTTCAAAGCCTTTCCAAATTTTAATAGGGTCTTTTTCTTTTATATTAATGTAGTAATTTAATTTATTTTTTTCAGCAAGTTGTTTTAATTGTTCTGATGCTGCAGGACGGTGAACATCCAATCCTACTAATGCGACTTTGTTCCCTCTTTTAGAAAAGTAATTTCCTAATTTAGCAATTGTTGTTGTTTTTCCTGCTCCATATAGGCCAAGCAAGAGGATTCTATTCTGAGAAGATGTTTGCAGTTGTAATGGTTTTTTTTCTCCGAGGAGGTTTAATAATTCATCATGCAAGACTTTGATAAGATGTTCTTTTTTTTCTATTCCTTTTATTCTTTCGTCGTAGGCTACTTTTTTTAGTTTGTCGCTTATTTGCTTTACTAATTGGATATTTACATCTGCTTCGATTAATGCGCGCTGCAAATCTTTTACGATTGAATCAACGAGATTTTTGTCTAAGAATATGGCGTTCGCTATTTTATCAGTTGCTTTTTTTAATACAGCGCCTAGTTTTTCTAACATCTTCATACCTGAATTTTTGTATGTTTTGAAGTAAACTTCAAAAGCATCGAAATTTGCTGAATCAAAGATTCAGTTATTATGGGAAGGAAAGAGAGAGTTATTAAAGTTTTGGTGTGAATCAGTATCTCCAAACAGAGAAAAAATAGTTCTATAAATTAATCCTCCAAAGAATACCAATAGAATAAAATTCACTCCTCTACTCGCGCCCACGTTTTGTTATTAATATTAAAAATTGTCAAAACATAAACGCTCGCTTAACGCTCGTCGAATTTATATTAATTATTAACAAAAATCTGCGAATGTAATGAGCAGCAAATTTCTTCCCTTGGAATGACAAAGACTCATCGGAGATACTCGTGAATATAAATTTATTTAAACAGCTTTTTTTAAGTTAATGTATGAAATCTGATAAAACTTATGTTGTTTCTAAGGGTTCAAAAAGGGAATTATTGCTACAGGGTGTTGATGAGCATAGTAGGCCTGTTGCTGAACCATATCCTTATGTTTATCGTTTTGGAGATGTTGGCATAATTCATTCTTTGTTTGACGAATATTTTAAAGAGTTAATTGAAAAGGGTAAACAGACAAGATTACAAATTCGTGAACAATTTGAAGGACTTGGAATTCCATTTGAAAATGAATCTGGTAAAGAAACAATAACAATATGGGATAAAGAAATTATTGCTCCCCCTGTTAATAGAACTCTTTGTTATCATTGTGATGGCGACGATGTTTTGGTTTTAATGACCCATGGGGATTATGGTCATTTTTTTAGAAGAGAAAAAGTTGATTCTTCTTGTGTTTTTGTTCCATTGCATGAGGATGAATTTGAGAGAGTTGATGGAAGTGATTTACCTGCTGTAAAAAAAGAAGTTAGAGAGTTATATAAAAGTAGAGGTGAACTATTTTATCATGATTTGGAAAAAAGAGTTAGTTTTCAATTTAGAAAACTTCACGAGTTTAATCTTTTTGGAAATCTTTCAAGAATTCCATTAGAAGTTGCAACAAGAGTTTTTTCAAAAGAACAAATTCAAGGACAAACCCAGTTCCATAGAAAACTTGAGGAATATGCTAGAATTCGCAGACAATCTTTGGCAAATGCACAGTTTCAGTCTCGTAGAAGTTACACTGCTGTTTAGTGTTAAATTTTGGTTAGAACTTAATTTTATTCCTTATTATTTTGTATTGAGAAATTGCTATTCCGGAAATTCCTATTAAAAATCCGAGTAATAAACCAAATAGGTTGTGATTGTTTGTTACGATTCTTTGAATTGAAATTATTGTTAAAATTGCTATTGATAAAATGAAATAAGGAATTTTCCATGATTTGTTTTGGTCTATGAAAAACCATACTATGTAAAGGAGAAAAATTGTCCAAGCAATGTGGGATGAAGCGTCGAATAGAATATCTTTTCCAAAAATGAACATTGGAAGGTATTTGAAAATAATTAATCCAATCGCGATTACAATTCCTGCGACGAGGATTTTTTTAATTTGTTCAACCTCTTTTTTTTGCATTTTTGAAATAAATGATTTAAGTTAATAAAGTTTTGGTGGGGGAAGATTTATAGGCACAAATTTTAAAACGAAATGTTTAAAAGAATAAATAAAGAACCTTAGCATATGCCACCTAAGTTAAAAATTGATAGTATAGAATTCGAAGATAATTCACAAAGTTATTTTGTAGATAGTCCTGACTCTCCATTCTTAGTTTTTGATGGTTCGCTTCAACATGAACAACCTGAAAACTATGATTTGTATACAGATGTTTCCGGAATTAATACACTTGTTGTTAAAGTAGGTACAAGCATAATAACTCATGATGACTCTAGAAGAACAATATATAATATGAATTGTATTTCAGAAGATTTAACTAGATTAAGAGAAGAAAGAGGTTTGAATATTCTTTTAGTTACGTCTGGTGCAATTGGGCTGGGAAGAAAAGCGAGATTAAGAAAAGGTGAAAGAATACCTGAAAAAGAAAAAGACACGCCCCAACAAAAAAGATTAGACGCTATAGAAGGTCAGTTTTTACTTTATGAGTTATGGAGCCATCATTTTTATCCGCAACAAGTAAGAGAATCTCTTGTAACACACGATGATATTAAAAGCCCTCAAAAAAACGCAAAATTATTATTAAAATATAAGAAGTGGTTATCCGAAGGTAAAATTCCAATAATAAATGAACATGATGTTAAAAGTTTGGAAGAGATAGATATTTTATTGAAAGGAGAGCGAACATTCAGAGATAACGATGGTTTAGCAAGTTTACATGCGCAATTTCTAAAAAGAGCAGGTTATAATCCTCTTTTACTTCTTTTATCCAACAGCGATGGAATTTATACCGCAGAGTCTTTTAGAAATGGTAATTATGTACCCATAAGAATTGTTAAGAATTCAGATGGATTAGAAGAACATGCATTGCCTGTAATTTCAGCACGAGGTCGAGGCGGTTTAATTTCAAAAATTGAAGCTGCAAAAGATGCGACATCAGAAGGAATTTATACAGTGATAGCAAACGGACAATATTGCAATCACGATTCATCTTATCAAAAAAGAAAGTTAAATTCACGAAGAAGATATAATGTATTAGATTCTGTGCTGGATGGAAAAGTTGCTGGAACTAGATTTCTTCCATCAAAGAATTAGGGGAGTAAATAAACTTGTTTATATCTTTTTTAATTATAACCCCAACCTTTCAATAAATTTTTCTTTATCGAAAACTTCAATGCTTCCATAATCCTGTCCGGTGCCGAGAAAGAGAATTGGTTTTTTTGTAACATAGCCGACGCTTAAAGCTGTGCCGCCTTTTTCATCTATGTCTGATTTTGTGAGTATTATGCCGTCGATGCTAATTGAGTAATTGAATGTTTTTGCCTGCTCAATTGCGTCATTGCCTGTTATTGATTCGCCGACAAATATTTTTAAATCTGGTTTTGAAACTTTTGCCACTTTTTCAATTTCTTTCATCAGGTTTTTTTCAGTGTACATTCTTCCTGCTGTGTCAATTAAAACTGCGTCGAGTTTGTGTTTTTTTGCGTATAAAACAGCGTCGAACGCGACTGACGCCGGATCGTGCCCGTATTCATGCGCAATGACGTGAATGTTTAATTTTTCTCCGTGATGTTTTAATTGTTCAATTGATGCAGCTCTAAAGGTGTCTGCCGCTGCAAGAACAGATGAGATGCCTTGTTTTTTCAGCAGTTCAGCTATTTTAGCAATAGAAGTTGTTTTTCCAGTGCCATTTACTCCGCAAAATAATATTATGAAAGGTTTTTCTTTTTTTGATTTGATTTGTTCAGGAACATCTATGGGGTCTATGAGGATTTCTCTTATGATTTCCTTGAGAGCATCTTGAATTTCAAATTCTACTTCTTTACGCAAGAGTTCTTTGCCAACAATTTTTTCTTTTAATTTTTTTATGATTTTTTCAGCGACTTCTAATGCAACATTATTTTCTAAAAGCAATTCTTCTAATTCTTCTGCATAAACATTGAATGTGTTTTCATCAATTTTTATTTTCGCAAAAGTTATCTTTTCTTTGACTCTTTGGAAAATTCCCTTTGTTTCTTCTGGTTCTTCTGCTTTGACAATAATTTTTTTTGGCGGTTCTTCTAAGTGCCCTCCCAAATCGCGTCCCACCCTAATGGTTTTACTATCCTCCTTTTCTTTCTTTTTCTCGAGGATTTCTTTTTTTGTTTCTACTTCTTTTTGTAATTTTTCGAGCCCTTTTTCTTTTTCTTTTACTTCATGAGAAATTGGCTCAATGTGAGAATCTTCTTTCTTTTCTTCAGCTTCGGCTATTTCTTTCTTTACGAGGTTTTGAGTCCAAGATTTTAACTTTTCTTTTAATTTTGAGAACATGAAAATTTAAAAGAATAAGGATATATAAGTTTATTTATGAAGGCTTCAATCTATTTAGAAGTCTTGAAAGGGTTTATAAATATTAAAATTGTTATTAATCTATGGAAATTAAATCTGACAAATCAGGGAGAATAAGTTTAGTGACGACTTTAATCGCCTTGGGAATTGTTGTTTTAATGACTGCAAGTATTTTTGCTGAAAGTAAAATTGCTGAAAGAAATAGCGATGATGCAGAAACATCTGTTGATAATGTAGTAGATGAAAGTGTTGAAAGAACTTTAACATTGGAACTTGGAGAAACTGAAGATGTTGGAGATTTAGTTTTGAGATTAGATGAAATTTCTTTATTGAAGAGCGATCCTCCTGTTCGACAAGCGACAATAAGTTATGGTTTGAAACCAGAAGGTGTTGAGAAACCTATTGAAACTGTTAAAGTTTTGGAAGGTGAAAAAAGACTTCTTGGAGTAAGAGGATATTTATTTAGTGTTAAGAAAATCTCTGATAAAGAAGTTATTTTATTGGTTGTTAAAAAGTCAACTGAAGTAATCCCTCCTTCAAACCCAGATGCTGTTCGAGTTTATTTGAATCCTATAAGACAAGTTTCTGATACTGGAAAAGCAAGTTATGAAGTTACTGTGAAGGATTTTCATAAAACATGTGTTCCTACAGATAATTCTGTTTGTCCTGCTTTTAATCCAAGATATGAATATAAACTTGAATTTCAATCTAGAGCAGGTATTGAAGGAACATTCGAAACAGATACAATTGTTTTAGGTCCAGGAGAAAAGAAATCTGTAAAGTTAGTTGTAGAAGCTGATAGAAAAGGTAGCCACACTTTTGTTGTTATTGTTGGAAGCAAAGAAGAGCATATTGATGATGCAGTAAAAGGTGTTTTGGTTTATGGAGGTTATATTGACCCAGAACCAGCAGCTTATTTTATTGGAGATGGTTTTGCTGTTAATAATGATGGAATTCATGGCAAGCTTGTAAAGTTAAGAATTTTGAACCAAAAAGAAGGTCTTAAGGGAACAATGCATTTTGGAAATAAACCTTATCGTATTGAAGGAGCTCTTTCAGATACAGAATCTTCAGTTATTGAAGGAACTGCTACAGTAAGGGGAATTGAATTTACAATATATAGTAAGAATTCTGATGAAAAGGTTGGAAGTTTTACTGGCAATGTGGAAAAGTTTGATAATTTTCTTTTATTGGAAGGTGATTTGACAATGGTAGATATTTGTGACAAGACTGACTATTATTGTACTGATGTTGTGGCTTCAAATAAATGGACGTTGACTGCTATTGCAAAGAGAAAGGATTTTATTAGTGTAGTTGAAGTTGGTTCAGAAGGAGAAAAGTCAGAATCTATTGCTATTGACGAGACTGTTACTGTAACAAAAGAATCTTCTAGTGAATCTTTGTCTGGAGAAGATACTGAATCTGCTTTGGAAAAATCAAAAGATGATTTGTATATAAGGCCAATAAAAGTTAAGAAAGAAAAGTTTCTTTGGATATTTCCCTCTGGAAAGAAAGTAGTTGAAGTTGAAATTATTAAAGGCGACAAAGTAATTAAGAAAATTATTAAAGAAGAATCTACTAAACGTATTGAAGGATATGATGTTAGTGTTGGCTCTTTAGATAATGAAGAAAGCATTGAACTTACAGTTGAAAAAGCTAATTAATTTTTATTTTTGTATAGGTTCATGACTATGTCCTCTTTATGTGTAAATTTTCTTGCTTCGCAAAGATTAATGGCTTCTACTCGCGCCTTGACTTTGCTATTGATAATTCAAATTGTCAAAGTCAAAACAACTCGGTCAGACTTCGTCACTGCTCTCGCGACCCCACTCAAACAAAGTTTTGAGGCGCCACTCGTGAAATCGCTCGTCTCCGCTAAGAAATTGTTAATCTATAATTCGGGATATATTGTTATCATTTTTCTCGACGGAAAAATCTGGTGAAGCCGATTTTGAAGTCACAATAAATTTTCGAACGAAGTGGGAACTAATTTTTGGTTTAGCCCATGACATATGTCATGAACCTACACACTCTCTTAATTCATACATATTTTTATAAATCTGAATTGTCTTAATGAATTATGAAAGGGATATTGGTGATACTTGACGGTTTAGGTGATTTGCCAAACAAACAGCTTAATGATAAAACTCCTTTGGAAATTGCTGAGACTCCTAATTTGGCCTTTTTAGCTAATCGGGGAGAAATGGGAATTATGTATCCTGTTAGGCTTGGTTTTATTCCAGGAAGTGATGAAGCGATTATTTCAATTTTTAATAATCCGCAGATAAATAGTTCAAGAGGGCAATTGGAAGCTAGAGGCGCAGGTTTTAAATTGATGAGAGGAGATCTTGCATTAAGAGCTAATTTTGCAACAATTGATTCTTTAGATAAAGGCAATGTGATTGATAGACGAGCTGGTAGGACTTTAACAAGTTATGAAGCAGAAATTCTTGCTAAAGATTTGAATAAGAAAATTAATTTGCCTGTGAAGTTTGAATTTAAATCTACAATTCAGCATCGCGGGGTTTTAGTTTTTAGGGGTGGTTTTTCTGAAATGATTTCAAATAATGAAATTTCTTATTATAATCAGGGAAAATTTAATGAAAGAAAAAACGTTCCTTTTTCAAGGCCGTTGAATGAAAATGAGAATGCGCAATATACTTCTAATGTAATAAATGAATTTCTTGCCCAGGCTTATACAATACTTGAGAACCATCCAATTAATTTGGAAAGGAAGAAGAGAGGGTTGATGCCTGCTAATTATATTTTAATTCGCGGGGCAGGAATTGAAATTCCTAAACTTAAATTTTATAGAAATTGGCTTTCTGTTGCGTATATGCCTTTGGAGATTGGATTTTCTGAGTTGAGCGGCATGGAGACTTTTAAATTTGAATATCCCAAACTTAAAAAATTAGATGTTTATGCAAATTTATATGATGGGTTGAAACAGGTATGCAATTTTTCAATTAAAATTTTAAAAAAACACTATAAAAATTTTGATTATGCTTATATTCATTTTAAGGAGACTGATTTGCCAGGGCATGATAATAAACCTTTTGAGAAAAAGGAAATGTTAGAGTATGTTGATAAAATTTTTTTTAAGTTTTTGAGAAAGTTTGCTCCTCCAAATGGAATTAAGGTTTGTGTTACAGGCGATCATTCTACTCCTTGTAAACTGAAAGCGCATAGTGCTGACCCTGTTCCTGTTTTGCTGTATAATGATTCAATACCTAAAGAAAAGAAATTTTGTGAAAAAGATGCTCACAGAGGCACCTTAGGAAGAATGACTGGAAATGAGCTTTTGAAAGTTATTGGTTTTGATAAGTGATGTTATATTTGAGCATAGATATTATTAAAAATTCTAAGTATTTCTTTTAATAAGATAATTGAAAATGATAACCTACAACGATATTTACGAAGCTGCTAAAAAGAACCCATTGGTTCTTTTTGAATCTCCTCGAAACACTGAACGGCGATTTCTAATTGCCTCCGGTGAAATCGCAGCGCAGCTTCTTATAAATGGAGAATTAAAATGATAACCTACAACGATATTTACGAAGCTGCGAGAAAAGAGCGATATAGCGAGCAGCTTCAGAATCTTCCAAAAAATTTTATTTTAGAAGTTGCTGATTATTTTAAAGATAAAAAGGAAATGGCATTAAAAGTGGATGATGTTTTTTCTGATGTTATAATTAAGACAAAGAAGCAACTTGAGAATGCGATAACTTTGTTTAAGGAGTTGATGCTGCGAAGAAGAAAGAAATTATTGAATCTTGTGTTGATTGCTTCTGAGACAGGAATTAGCAAGCAGGATTTTGAAAATATGTTTGCTATTGAGAAAGAGTTGTTTGAAGAATTAATGAAATGCATTGAAGCAAGTGATAAAAAACTTAATGAGAATTTGAGCGGAAAAAAAGATGCGGATTTGAAAAATGAAATGATTGTTTTTAGTGATGGTGTTGAGGAGTTTGTTGGACTTGATGGAGAGAGAGTTGGACCGTTTGAAAAAGGGCAGATTGCAAATCTTCCGAGGGAAATTGCGTATATTTTAGTTGCTGACGGCAAGGCGGAAATTGTTGAGGAGTAAGAAATACTCTATTAATTAGAAGTTACTTAATTTTAGCAGCAAGATATATTTTTATAATTTAATTTAGCATTCGTTCCAAAGTCACTCGTGTTATCTATTGGCTTGAAGATTCTGTTTCACTTGAATCTTCTCGCTAAGGAAAATGTTAACGTAAATTTTTTTGAATGTTATTTATCATTATCACTCTTTCAAATTATTATTTTTTGAAACAAACTTTTACTATCATCAGTTTATGAATGCCTTTGAGTTAATTTTTATCAAATCACGAACGAAGTGAGTGCTAGATTATTGAATTGAAAACAAAAACCTTATTAACTTCTTATTTTTTTAGTAATCATGGTAAATAGTCGATTAGTGTGGGGGTGGGTTTTGATGGCTCTTGGATTAATATTAATTGTAGTTTCGCCGTTGCTTATGTTTATTTCATTATTTTATGGAATTCCTATTTTTATTATTGGATTAGTAATATTATTAAATAAAGATGAAGATAAAATAGAGCAAATAAATAATATAAAAAGTATAAAAAAATCTAAGAAATAAAATGAAGAAAATTATTGTGACAACTGCGAATGATATTCCAGGAAAACAAATTAAAGAGGTTCTTGGAATTGTGAGAGGAAATACTGTAAGAACGAGGAATGTCGGCGTAGATATCGGGGCGTTTTTAAAAAATCTTGTCGGAGGAGAAATTAAAAATTATACTTTGCTGACTAATCAGGCAAGAGATGAAGCATTTAACAGGATGGTAAATAATGCTATTGAACTTGGAGCAGATGCAATTATTGCAATGAGGTTTACGACTTCAACAGTTATGACAGGAGCTTCTGAGATGCTGGCTTTTGGAACAGCTGTTAAATTGAAGTGAAATAATAAATAAAAGATTAAATAAAATGGAAGATAAAGATAAAAACAATTGCATTTTTCCAAAATGTCCGAAGTGTGGAAAAGGTTATTTATTGCCTTTTTCTTACAAGGAAGATGTTTTTGAAAAATGGAAATGTTCAAATCCTGAATGTGCGTATGTGATTGAGAAGAGGTAATTTTGTTAGAAGGAATAAGGTGAACTAGATTCAACTTTGAATGATAATTTGTAAATTTAGATTAATATAATTTTTGGGCGGATTTAGAAAAGGTGTAATGCTATACTTAAGAATGGGAATAATTTGTAAATTTAGATTAATTAATTTGAATTTGGATTCAAAGATATATTTTTATATTCATTTTTCTTAAATTATAGATGGTATTTGAAATAATTTTAATCTTAGCATTTATTGGGTATTTGCTTTCAGCTTATGCGTTTTATATTGAAAAGAGAAAGGAGAAAGAAGAACGTTATAAAGCAGTTTGTGATATTGGTGAACATGCTTCTTGTACAAAGGCGTTTACGAGCGCGTATGGAAAAATGTTTGGAATTTCAAATTCGATTTATGGAATGTTGTTTTATGTTTTGGTTTTTATTTTGGCTTTGTTGAATTTTGGAAATTATATTTTTTATTTGAGTGTTTTAAGTTTTCTTGAAACCTTGTATCTTGCATATATTCTTTATTTTAAATTAAAGAATTTTTGTTTGATTTGCCATGGAATTTATTTAATAAATATCTTATTGCTTGTTTTTAGTTGGAAATTTGCTTTTTGGATTTAAAGATTTTAATGGAAAGGGCTACATTCTATGTTAAATTTTTTTGAGAGATTTTGTTTGTCATCATATGCCCACCCAAACTGTGTCCCACCCTAATATCAAACAAAATCTCTAATTTATTTGAATTGATTTTTGTAAGAGGGGATGTAGCCATGAATTAGCGCTCGCAGGCTCGCGGTGTAAGGCACCAAGGTTCCTTGACAATCAACCTCCTTTAAATTAGCGCTCGCAGGCTCGCGGATTTGAAAAGATTAACTAAGATTCAACATAGATAATCATGATAATTATTGAGTTTAGGTTATCATAATTTTTTAATAAAAACATATACTTTGTGTTTTTTTAATGTAGTTTTCTTACTGAAGTTTTTTAAGAAAAACTTTCTTGAGAAAATTTGGAACTCGCAAGCTCGTTCAGCTTAAGACTATTATTAACTAGATTTTGAGTTAATTAGAGTTTATATCAATCATTGATTGGTGCGAGTGAAAAGAATATAATTAAAAATGAAAAAAGAGGAAGATTATTTTTGTGATAAATGCGGTGAGCCGTTAGAGTACGATTCGTTTTATATTAGATGGGTTTGTGATAAATGTGTTAGGCATGATTATTGTTTGAGGAAATGAAAATGGTTTAGAATTAATTATCTTTGTTTTAAGACAACAAGTTTTAAAAGTCAATTATTTCTTGTTTACAATATATGCCTGCATAGCTCAGTGATAGAGCAACTGACTTGTAATCAGTAGGTCGGGGGTTTAAATCCCTCTGCAGGCTTTTATATTATCGAGCAAAGCGGGATAATCTTGATTCTGGATTTAAAGTCACTTAAACGCTATATCATTATAGAAGTCGGGGGCGAGTGATTTCACGAGTGTCGTCTCAAAACTTTGTTTGAGTGGGGTCGCGAGGTTAAATCCCTCTGCAGGCTTTTTATTATTTTAAAATTTCCAAAACTCTTATCTCACACATAGAAAGAGGATATATTTTTTTAAGTTTTAGTGAGATTGTTTTTTGAATTTTGTTTTTTATTATGTCGTCGAAAAGTTCTTCTGCGTCTTTGTCTTTGACATATTTTAATAATTCTTCTTTTGCTTTGTTTCTTAATGCTTTACGAACTGCTCTTGAGACTTTTCTTCTTGTGACGAGAAAAGGTTTAATTTTTAATTTAGCATCTTTGCAATTTGATGTGAATGAATCTTCAACATAGTTTGTTCCCTTTCTTACCATTCGTTTTAAGTAATATGGCATAAGTCTAAATTGGATCGGATGTGCAATTGCTTTTTGTTTTTCTCCAGAGCCTTCAATTTTTATATTAAATCGTGCTTCAATGCTTTTACCTTTTAGGATTCTTGTTAAATCAAATTTTATGAATCTTCCTTCGAGTTCTTCTAAATTAAATGCTTGAGCTTGAGTTTCCTTATTAATTAAAGGTATTTCAACATCGAAAAATCTCTTTCGTTTTTTTGTTATAGTTGCCATTTAAGATTGCTCGCTTTCGAAGCGAGGAATATTTAGATTGTGAATATGAAGACACCGAGTTGTGTTGTTAGTGGTTGTTGAGATTATTTTATTTATCATTTTATTCTTGTAAGACCTTTCCTGCCCTTATACCTCTTTTTTGGTATTTAGATTTTTTGCATACGCTGCAGGTATACATGAAATTTGTTTTTTTAGTTGTTTTAGTTTTTCTTTTATGTTTTGATTGCGCTGGTTTTGAGCCCCATTTTCCTAAATTTCCAATTCCTCTTCCAAGTCCACGCAATCTTGCTCTTGCTTTACTTCCCCGAGTTAAAGTTCCCCTAGTAAATCCTGTTCCCACTAATTTAATCTTTTGTTCTGTTTTCTTTTTACAGAATGGACAATAACGTTTAGTTGTTTTTGGTTTTTTCACAAAGATGAATGAGAAAAAGGGTTTTTAAAGTTAGTGGATTGATTTAATTTGAATGGTCCTACGACAACTCGGCACTTCGCACACCAACCCCACACTTACACCCTTACCACGAAATGCCTCGGAATTTGAACTTTTATCAGAAACATAGAAGTCACGCAGTTCTGAGAATTACAGATTTAACAAAGTTAAATCTGTATGGTCCTACGCAGAATTGAACTGCGGCCATATCCACGTCAAGGATACGTTCTACCATTAAACTATAGGACCTATAATTATTCAAATAATTCTTCTGGCGTAAGATCTGCAGATTTGATTATTTGATTTAATGTGCCTTTTTTGAGAAGATTGTGGTTTGGAACCGTAATTTTTATTATTTTTTCTTGAGTATTTTTTTCTAACCGAATATGAGAACCTTTTTGCCTTACAACAACAAAACCAAATTTAGCAAGTTTTTTTATTAATTCTCTTCCAGAAATTTGAGGTAATTTCATATTATTATCTTTTTTAATTCAGCATTTTCTCTATAGATAATTAACTCATTTTCGTCTGCTTCTAAATAAAGTTCCATTGCTTCTTTTATATTTTTCAATGCTTCTTCTTTTGTTTCGCCTTGCGAAATACATCCAGGTAGAGAGGGAACATAAACTGTAAATCCTCCTTCAGTTTGAGGTTCTAAAACAATTGTTATTTCCATGATATAATAATAATGCCTTCCTTTATAAGATTAGTGGTAGATTTTTTTAAAACCATTCTTCTCTTTCTTCTTTAATTCAATATCCTATTTTCTTTTCAATTACTAACTTACTTACTAAGTAACTAACTTAATTAATAAGAAACATTTATATATTAAAAATTTCTATGTTATCTATTGAGGTTTTAAAATAAGGTGAAGAAATATCTGCTTTTGATAGAGGATGAGAAATTGTGGGAGAAGTTTAAAGAGTTGAATAAGAAAGATATTAATTCTGAGATTATTGAGCTTATTAAAAAGAAAATAAATTTAGAGGAGAGAAAAAAATGATTTCTGAGAATATTAAAAAAGGACAAGTTACAATTTTTATCATTGTTGCGATAATTCTTGTTTTTGCAGTTGTGATTTTCTTTTTTTATAGAGAAAGCATTTTCAAAGATAAAGTTCCTGCGACAATAAGTCCTGTTTATAGCAGTTTTTTGGATTGTGTTGAAGAGGATACTTTGCTTGGAGTAGATATTCTTGGAACACAGGGAGGCTATATTTATGTTAATGAGTTAGAGTTTAGTCCTGGCAGTGCTTATATGCCTTTTTCTTCGCAGTTAGATTTTTACGGCAACGCAGTTCCTTATTGGTATTATGTTTCTGGAAATAATATTCAGAAAGAAGAAATTCCTGCAAAATCAGATATGGAAAGAGAGCTGGAAAGATTTATTGAAGAGCAAATTGTTTTGTGTAATTTAAATTTGTATAAAGAGAACGGATACAAAATTGAGAATGGCGAGCCAAAAGTAGATGTGAAAATTAATAGCAAGAATATTGAAATTAATTTAGATATGGATTTGAATATTAGGAAGGGAGATGATAAGTATTCTGTTGCTTCGCATAAGAAAACTGTGAAGACAAATTTTGGAAAGTTGTATGATATTGCGAGGGATGTTTATGATTATGAACAGGACACTTTGTTTTTGGAGAATTATGGAGTTGATACATTAAGGAATTATGCGCCTGTTGACGGTGTTGAGTTTTCATGCAAGCCAGAGACGTGGATTGCGTTGAATGTTTCTGAAACTTTGAAAGACGCGATTGAGGCGAACACACAGGCATTGCGGGTTAAAGGCAAGTATTATGATTTGTCTAAAGATGGAAATAAATATTTTGTTGTTGACGTTGGCGATGATTTGTCTAAGGATTACAGAGTTAATTTTATGAATTCAAGATATTGGCCTTATGCGTTTGATGTTTCGCCGACTCAAGGAGATATTTTAATTGCGAATCCTGTTGGGAATCAAGAAGGTTTGGGAATTTTGGGTTTTTGTTATGTGCCTTATCATTTTGTTTATGATTTGAAATATCCTGTTTTAGTTCAAGTAATGGATGAATCTGCCGACGAAGTTTTTCAATTCCCTGTTGCAGTTGTGATTCAAGGCAATAAACCAAGAGAACCTTTAGAAGGAAATGCAGCTGATTTAGGAGATGTTGAGCTTTGCCAGTATGCTAATCAAGAAGTTGAAGTCAGAACTTATAATACTAATTTAAATTCTGTTGACGCTGATATTTCTTTTAATTGTTTAGGAAGCAGGTGTAATATTGGTGAGACTTTTCAAGGAAGGCTGACAGAGTATTTTCCTCAATGTGTTAATGGATTTGTTATTGCAAAAGCTGAAGGTTATGAGACTGCGCAGTATTTGGTTTCAACTAATGTCGAGGATAGTGTGGATATTATTTTAGATAAATTGTATGAAGTTGATATTGATTTGTTAATTGACGGAAGGCCGACAAGCAAGGAAGCGATTATTTCATTTGCTGGAGATAATAAAGCCAAGACAATTATTTATCCTGAACAGAGAAGTGTTGAGTTGAGTCAGGGGTTGTATGATATTAAAGTTCAGGTTTTTGATGATTCTATTTTGACAATTGGAGCTACAACAACAAAACAGTGTTATGAAGTTCCTCGCGGTGCTGTTGGAGGATTTTTTGGAATTACAAAAGAAGAATGTGTTGATATTGAATATCCTGAACAAGTTGTTTCACAAGTTTTGATTGGCGGAGGAGAAGTTGAATATTTCATTTTAGAATCTGAATTAATTAACGCAAGAACAATTGAAATTGATACAGAGAGTTTGATTAAGCCAAATAGTATTGAGGCAATAAACACAAATTATAATTTATTTGAAAATAGAATTTTAGGGGTGAAGTTTAAATGAAATTTTCATTTGCGAAACTTACTAAGGTGCCCGAAACTCGCGACCCCACTCCTTCCCAAATATTTGAGACCCGCCCAAACGTGAAATCGCTTGCCCACCTATTTGAATCCCTAATACTAAGAAGTCCTGTTCATGATATTTCTAAGTGCCCACCCACCCCTAAATCTTCGTCCCACCCTAAATGGGTGGGTCCTGTTAGTGGAATTGCTAAGCCTATTAGTTTAACATTCATCTTGTTTTTCTTAATCGGAATTTTTATTTTGAATATAGCTTTAGTAAATTCGCAATATATTCCCCCAAGTTATCAAGCAGGTTATGGTTATGGAGGTGCGAATGATTATTGGAATTCTGCGAGTTATTCTCAAGCTCAAACTTATAGACCAGGATTAGGAACTAATTATCCTTATTATAATTCAAATCAAAATTTGTATAGAGATCCTTATTATGGAGGAGATTATAGTTATAATAATCCTAATAGTAATTATCAATCTAGCAGTATTTATTCTAATAGAAATCAATATTATAATTCATATTCAAACATGTATCCGACTTCATCGTATGGGAGAAATCCTTATTTATCGTCGGGATATGGGGGATATTATCAGCCTTTTCCTTCGCAAACTTATTTACAAGGACAGGGAATTGATTTGTATAGGAATTTTGACGACGAGCAATGCGGTTTAGGACAGGATTTTTTAATTCAGCAGGCGCCGTTTGGATGTTCGCCGAGCGTTGTTAGAAGTGATTTGTTAGAAGAACAAAATGTGCCTGTGTTTTGCCAGCTTGCTGCGACAAAATTAAATCCTTTGATTGATGTTGATGCGATTTATTCAATGGAATTTCGCCGCGATAAGAATTTTCCTGAAGATGTTGTTGGTGTTGGGTTTCATCCTGCAAGAGCTGCAGTAAGGCAAACATCTTATCTTGGCAGTTCATCTTCTTATGGAGCTAGTTTTTCCGGCAGAACAGGCAGTTTGCTTAATTCAGCTGTTATGAATAATGTTGGCTATGCAGTTGTAGTTTTGAAACAGCAGCCAAATGAAAAAGATATGCCTGATTCGATTTCTGGAAATCTTACTGCTGTTTTAAGGTATGATGTTAAGAATGCATTTGGTGTTGGGAATGTTGAATTTGCATTGCCGCAAGTTGATGATTTATCATGGAATGAAGATTATAGGAAATATAGTTTTTGGAAAGGCAGGGGATTTTTGCGGGCCGATTTAGTTGAGCCTGACAGAGCAGTTATTTCAATAATGTCTGACCAGAATTTAAAAATTGATACTGTGAGTTTGACTGTTGGACAAACTGCTCGAGAAGTTAGAATGCCTGGATTTTATTGTTTTGCAAAAGCAGAAGTTAAGTTAGATAGAATTGGATTTCCTGATACGACTGCCCGATTAAGGATTGATAATGATTATGTTGATTTAGTCGCTGACCAAAGATTTTTAGATGATAGATGCAGGGTTCAGTTTGTTGAAAAGAATGGCTTGTCTGAATTTGCGCAGATAAGATGCAGTGAAGACGACGGTGCGACAAGATATTATGAATTTCAGAAAAGTCCGCGAGTTGTTTTAAAAATTAATGATGTGGAGGGAACTTACAAAGTTGGAGAGCCATTGTCTTTGTTTGGAACTTCGTATTATGTTGTCAGGGCAATTGAGCAAAACGATGAAAATGGAAAGATTTCAATTGTTTTAGATTCTTCTTTGACGCCTTATAATTATAGAAGCTATCCAAGTTTGACGTCGAGTTCGAGTTCGTATTTGTATAATAATAATTTGAGAATTGATTTAGGAGAAACATTGGATTTGTCTGATGATAATAAAATTCAATTTTTAAGTTTGTCAGAAGGTGTAAATGAAGACTTTTCTCAAGAAAATGATGTGGATGTTGGTAATTATAATTCTGTGTTTAAAGAGAATTATGATAATGCTATTGCTGATTATTCCAGAGTTGCAAGTGATTTTGCGAATGAGCTTATGGAACCAGGTTTTGGCGAAGCAGGGAAAACTTATGGAGAAGAAGCATTGGAGAGAGCTGCTTACTTGGCAGAGGCGACAGGACAGATATTAACAAGCAAAGAGTTTATTGATAAAATGAAAGACGAGTATGGTGAATTAGAAAATGAAAATGAGCTTCGGCTTTTGGCAGACGAGTCTTTGTTTTATTCAGAGGAAGAAACAAGCGGTGTTATGATTGACGGAAGGTTGCATATTATTACTTTTTTAGGAGCAAGCAAACCGAGGTTAAGTGATTTTAGCGCAAAGTTTTTTGTAAAAAATACTCAAACAAATAAAGTTGATGATTTTGTTTTAGGAAAAGATGGCAGGCGAGAATTTGATAGAGGAAATAATCGGGATCAAATTATTCTTAGATATTTAGATGAATTTTCTGCTGATATAGATTATATCGGAGAAGAATATATTGATGCTAATTTGAGCAGAAGAAATATTTCAAGAAGGTTTACTGTTTTTAGAGACAGGCCGATTACTATTGGTAATGGGAAATACACCCTTTCTGTTGAGAATATTAATTTTAAGAATGTTGCTTATGTAAGAATTGAGCCAAAGTTGGAAGATATTAGGACAGAGGCGAATTTTAGCATTAATATTGGAATTGAAAAACGGGCGATTAAATTGAGTCCTGAACAAACTGAAAATAGGATTAATAAAGCGAATGAGACGCTTGAAAAGTTGAATAAGATTTCTGATGGACTTGGAAAAGTTGTGAAAGGAACAAAGGCAGCGTGTCTTGCTACTGGCGGGTTTTTGATTACAAAGAATTTCCTGCAGAATTTGGGAGGCAAGCAAATCGCAAGACAGCAAATTATGAGAAGCCAGGGAGGCTGGCAAGAGTTTTGCAGACAGGCAATTGCAGATAATGATGGAAATTATGCAAGCATGGATGATTGTTTTAATAAAAATGCAGATGCAATTGACGCCGACGTTGAAACACTTAATGGATTTATACAAAAGCAAAACGATGAGATAAAAGCTGCAAAAGGAACCCAAGGAGCAAGTATTTTTGGAAATGATTATTATGATAATGATGAATATGTAAAAAATTATCTTCCTGGTGTAAAGAGTGATATAGAAGCTTATGGAAAAGATATTGTTGATCCAAATAATCCTGATAGGAAAATTACTTCTGAACGGTTGGCAAGCATATTAGAACAGAAATATGAAAAAGAGGGAGGTTATAGTATTGAACAAGCAAGAGATGTCCAATTGTATGCGCGGATTTTGAATTCAGAGGAAGTTTCTGCTGATTCAAGATTATATAAAATGACTCAAAAGAATTTATATGATACTGCTGCCTTGATGGATGAGACAACTCAAGGATTAATTGATGCTGATACATTGCAAAATGATTTTGCAAGCAAGGGATTTCCTAATATTAATATTCATTCTTATGGCAAAAAGAATTCTGTTACTGGAATTTATAGCGGAGGAACTGTTTTGGGAAGTAATATTAAAGGAGTTGAATTAACTGAAGAAGAAAAGAAAAAGAGTTTTGCATTTGAGCCATTTTATTATGGGAATGAAAAATATGTTGCGCTTTTAGATGGTTCTGGAGGAAATAGATATAATATTAAAAATGTTTACAAATTAGGTGATGTTGGTGCTGGGAATGTGATTAATGTTGCCAGCGCTTCCGACGAGGCTACGCTTAAACAACAGTTTAGAGGATTTGAGAAATTTGACGTGAATTCTTATAATAATGTTTACAAAAGTCCTGAAGCAAGATTTTATGAAGCTGAGCCTTACAAAGGATTTCCAGCTGTTGTTCCATTTGATACGACAAAAGGATGGTATGCTGCAACTAAGCAGACAATTGCTGCGTTTGGAAGTTTAGGTGCGTTTGATGATTCAGGAAGGATTTCTAGTTTCTGGCTTTGTAATGTTGGCAGTAATGGGCTGGAAGAATTTAATACTGGTTTTGGCGACGATAATTGTCAGCAGATTAATATTGGAACTAACCAGCCTTATGGAGAAATTTTAGGATTACCGGTTGGTGAGGCGTCAAGACTTGTTGGAAGAGCAATTAGGGCATTGGAATCTGCTTCGAGTCAAAGGCAGGGCAATGTAAATATAAAATATATTTCAATTGAAGGACAGAGAATAAAAGTCGGCAATCCTGCTGCGAATATTCCGCAGATGCAATGCCAGGATTTTATGTCGCCTAAGGATTGTCATTTGTTGTTTAATGTCTGCGACCCTGTGATTTGTCCGTCGTCAAGGTGCAACCTTGGAGGAAATTATAATGTGCCGAATGTTATTCAATCTGGAATAATTGGAAGCATCGCATTGTGTTTGCCAAATTATAAGGAGGGAATTGCTGTTCCTGTTTGTTTGAGTGGTGTGAATGCTGGTGTGCAAAGTCTTCAAAGTATTTATCAAAATTATCATGATTGTCTGAGAGAAAGTTTAGATACTGGAAGACAGACTGGAATTTGCGACGAGATTCATAGTATTTATTTGTGCGATTTCTTCTGGCAGCAGGCGACGCCGATTGCGAAGATTGGAATTCCAAAATTAATTGGAAGTTTGCTTGGAGAAGGAACCAGAGGAGGAGGAGAATATCTTGGAGTTCAGAGCGCTTGGGAAGGAGCTTCTAATTCAATGGATTATTTTACAAAGAGTTATGCAGAAAATTCTTACAATGCATTTAAAGTTAGAAGCACTGATGAAGTTGGAACTCAAGTTTGCAAGAATTTTGCTTCATTAAGATTTCCTGATGTGATTGATAATTTGATTGAGCCTGATTCGCCGCCGCAATATAACGCGTGGTTTGATGAAATTCCTTTGACAACAGCGACGGTTCCTGCAACTTCGCAGTATAAAGTGTTTTATCATATTTTTGGCGGAAAAGATTTTGGAAGTTATTATACTGTTTATTTGAAATCTGCTTCCGGAACTTCATTTTTTGAAACTCCTGGAAGATTAGTTGTTGCTTCAGGATATATTGACAGAGGTGGTTATGCGTCAGATACTTTGGATTTTACTCAGTCTGCGGGATATAGTGAGTTGTGTGTTAGTGTTAATGCGCAGGAAGAGTGCGGGTTCCAGAAAGTTTCGACTTCGTTTGCTTTGGATTATTTGAGCAACAAATATCTTAATGAGCAGGCGTCAGCGACGGGAATTATGTCTGAGAGTGAATGTGTTTCTGGAAGTTCTAGTTTGTACTCGTTGGCTCAGCCGAATTTACAACAAGGTGTTGATGAAGTTATTAATCCTCAACTTTATAATTATGGAATTGTGAGAGTGTGTTCAACTGATAACCCTGGAAATAGAAATGATCCAAAGACCGGGACTGATGCTTCAAGATGGCGTGTTGTTGGAAACTGCGACGGAAGTGTTGGAAAAGTTCAGTGTTGGGTTGATACTCGAAGTGTTAAAGAAAATATTGATATTAAATATTTAGAAAAAGGCGCATTAGATAGTATTGATGCGAATTATATGGATTTCTTAAACGGAACTGAAGGTTTTATGGATCAAGGAGAAGTTCAATCTCAAATAGAATCAATAGATAAAGGAACACTTAGTGATAATGAAAAGATAAATACTATTACTGATATTTTGGATAAGGTTGTGTTTAGTCATCAGAAAGCTTATTTGCTGTTGTTAAGAGGAGATGCTTATAAGAATCTTGCAATTCAAGCATATACTGGTATTAAGAGTAAATTAAGAGAGAAAGATTCTGTTGTGCCTGTTGAAAATCCAAGGCCAGAAGATAAACCTAATTCTTTGCCTGTTGTTGAAGTGCCTGTAAGTGAGACAGATAAAAAAGATTCGAGTGAGCAACAAAAGATTGATGAAGAAAATGCGAGAAAGGCAGAAGAGGCAAGGATAAGGGCAGATGAAAAAGAAAGATTGTTGAGAGAAATTAATCAAGGTGTTGGCGCAGTTGCTTGATTCTAAATAAAATTAGCGGCCCGCTCCAAAGTCGCTCGCGTTATTTATTGCAGCTCGCGACCTCACTCGAACAAAGTTTTGAGGCAACACTCGTGAAATCGCTCATCAAAACCGACTTTGTCAAGTTCTTCGCTTAAAGAAATTATGAACCCAAAAATTCTGAAATATTTTGTTATCAGGTTTTCTCGATGAATAATCGTGTCAAAAGGTCGATTATAAGTTAATAATTCTCGCGACTTTGGAGCGAGCAACTTCACGAGAACTAATTTGAAATATTAATAGCGAGTGGGGTTAGGAGTAGAGTGATTTTTAGGATTCTAAAGATTTTTATATGAATAATTTCTGGTATTTCTATGCGGGAATGCCGGATGTCGCTTATATACTTAAGCTCGTCCATCACCCCAAATATTGAAGCGGGAATGCCGGAGAACTCGCGACCTCACTCGAACAAAGTTTTGAGGCGAGACTCGTGAAATCGCTCGGGTCAAACGGGCGAAGAAGTTTTCTCATTCACCGAATGCGGGAATGCCGGAGTGGTCAAACGGGCGAGGTTTAGGACCTCGTGTGCTTAGTGCCTACCTAGGTTCGAATCCTAGTTCCCGCATCATGCAATCAGAGATTGCATTAATTAAATTGGGATGAGAACCGACGGTTCGACGAGCAATTTCGTGTTAAGGGCGTAAGTGGAAAGAGGTGGCGAGTGATTTCGCGAAAGTAAAAATTCAAATATTTATGGGTGTGGCAGTGAGCGGGGTCGCGAGTAGAGATTGCGAGCATCCTAGTTCCCGCATTACTATTGAACGAAGTGAAATAGTATGTGAATTATAATTCTTAATAGAGGAGTGGGTTAGGGTTTCCTAGTTCTCGCATAAACACTTTTCTAATGCAATAATCTATAAAAACACTCTAATCAATTTTTAATTATGAGTTTAGATGATAAAACTAAGAAAAGAATCTTTGAAGGAAGTAATGGTAATCGAGAGGTTACAGTTGTCACGACTAGATTGACTGAAGAAGAGGCAAGAGAAATGTTTCTATATAGGCCATCTAGTAAATATTCTGAATCACGATTTGGAGGAAATACATTAGTAGATGATGCGTGTTTATTATTAAATGAACTTGCTCATAGATGTGAAATGTGCAGAGCCCCTACAAAAAAAGAATATTTGATAGAAAATGTTTGTCCTGATTGTGACGGTCGTTCAGAGTATAATGGAACTGACCCGAGGGCATCTGTTAGGTAATTTTAAAGTTAATCAAATTTTGAATTTATTAAGATGATTGCAGGATTATTTGTTAATGATTTAGGATTATTAGATATTAATATGCGAACAGAGTGAGCAGGTATTATTTTAGAATTATTTTTCTTTTCTCTTATTTTTATTTTCAATTTCTTTGATTTTCAATTTGTCTTCTAATTGAAGTTTGTCAATTAGTTCTTTGTAACGATTTCTAATTGTTACTTCTGTGATTCCTGCAATGTCTGCTACTTCACGCTGCGTCTTTTTTTCGTCATTCATTAGCGCAGCGACGTAAAGTGCGGCTGCTGCGATTCCTGCAGGGCCTCTTCCACTTGTTAGTTCAACATCTTCTGCTCTTTTTAAAACTTTGAGAGCATCGTTTTGAGTTTTAGGAGAAAGTTTTAGAACTGAACTGAAACGCGAGATGTAATCTTTTGGAGAAGATTGTTTTACAGTTATTCCAAGTTTTCTTATTATGAATCTGTAAGTTCTTCCGATTTCTTTTCTTTCGACGTCGGAAGCAGTTGCCATTTCGTCTAATGTTCTTGGAATATTATAACTTCGACAAGCCGCATATAAACACGCTGCGATAACTGATTCCATACTTCTGCCACGAACTAGCCCTCTTTGAAGAACGTAATTGTAAATTCTTGAAGCTTCATCACGAACAACATTTGGAAGATTTAGATAAGAGGCGATTACTCTTAATTCTGCCATTGCTAGTCTTAGATTTCTTTCAATAGATGTAGAAACTCTTTCCTGCCATTTTTTTAATCTTAGAAATTTACGGGTTTGGCCAGGTTCTAATTTGTATATATCTGAAATTTCTCCAACATTTGTTATAAGTCCTTTGTCAAATTTTTGGATTGACATTGGTGCTCCACCACGGCCTTTTTTTTCTGATTTGTCGAATTTTCCTTGGGGGTCTTGACCTGTGTCCACCATTTTTTCTTCCACGACTAGACCACAATCATTACATATTACTTCACCATGATGTTCGTCATAAGTAAGATGTATACTTCCACATTCAGGACATTTTCGTATAAAAGCCATTTTAATTTAGATTTATTTTTACAACTACAAAGTTTAACACAATGGTTTATAAAGTTTTTGTATATATAAACCTTTAGGTTTTTTACGAGGAGAAATTAAGATTTACTAAAGATAAGGGGTGAAAATGTTAGAAAGTTAATAGAAAATTAATAACCTATGTTTCTTTGAACAATTTTGTAAAATTGTACTGGAAAGTGTGCAATCATTACACTTCCACTTGGAGGTATATCATTCCCTCTTGAATATGCATCAGCATCTTCAGGTTTTTTCTTTCTTACTTCTTCATTCCAATCAGAACCATTTCCTATTGCCAATGAAATTATTCTTGGCATATCTCTTTGTTCAACTTTGATTCTTTTCTTTGTTGATTTTTCAAATGCATCTCCTTCAGGAGAGACAATAATTTCTTCTAACCCTTCAATCATAAAAATATAATTTATTTAAGCTTTTTAAGAATTATTATACTTAATCACTCAATCAAAACACCGTTAATATTTCCTTCTTGCGTAGGACGATTAGTTATTCTAACTTTTCCCAGTTCTGTTTGAACTATTGCGCCTTTTGTCAAGATATTTTGTCTTGCTAGGAAACGATTACTTGGAGTTTCTGTTACATTCTTAATTTCTGTTTTTTTAACTGATGTAGATTTGGAATCGCGGACATTAATTGTTTTTCCCGATAAAAGAACGATTTTTTCAGTTTTTCCAAGTCCAGTAAGTTTTTTTCTTTTGTCGTTACCAAGTTTTATAATTCTGGCTTGGCCAGCTCGCTCATATGATTTTTTCTTTCGCATCTTTGAGGAGTATTTTCCACCTGAAATTTTTCTTCCGAGTTTCATATTTGAAAAGATTGAAAATGGTTTATATAGGTTTTGGTTACAACAATTATTATAAAACCAAGAGGAATAAAATTTCATGCCAAGATATCAGATTAGAGTTACTAATGCCAAGGAAGAAGTTGAAAAAAGATTTCCAGTTTTTATAAGAGAATATTCTGTTGCAGTTATTGAAAGTAGTGCTATGCCGACGTATTTGACTTTTTATAGTGAGGATTTAAATGAGGATGAAATTCGTGAGAGGTTGAGTGGTTTGGAAATTCTTTCTGTTAAGGAAGCAAATTGATTCTTAGAAAAGTTTAAAAGTTATGTTTTGTGAAAAATTTAATGGAATTTAATGAATGGTTTAAGGTAAATGATTTAGCTTATATGTTTGGTGAAGGTCCGAGGGGAACGACTTATGCTTATGTTAGAGGTAACTTTAAATCATTATCTAATTTTATATATGAATTGAGCAGAACTTATTGTGTTGCTTTTGCTAATCTTGATAAGTTAGATTATGATGAAAAATTAAGAGAGGTGCTTGAAACAGGGGAGGATAAACATATTGAGCCGATTATTACTTTCTCAAATGATCGGATAAGATTAATTAGAAGATTAGATGATGTTCACTTGCCGCCGCAGGGAGGACCTTATTGGGGAAGTGAAAATCATTTAGAGATTTGGCATCATGAACAGTGTGGTGGAGATTCTCGGGAAGAAATGATTCAGAAAGTTTTGACTGCTGTTAACAAATAATTTTTGCAAAAGTTTAAAAACTAAATATATTACAGGACTTTATGGTAAACGGAATTGAAAGACCTTTGGATTTGTTGAACAACTCTAAGGGTAAAGAAGTGTTAGTGCATTTGAAAGGTGACAAGCAGTTTGTTGGCACTCTGCTGGCTTTTGACATCCACATCAACTTGGTGTTGGATAACACTAAGGAAATGCAAAACAATGAAATGAAGAGAAATATAGGATTGACTTTTTTAAGAGGCGATACAATTATCTTTATTTCACCAGCTTCTACTTCATCTAAGAAAGAGTAAATTGACTTCTATTTTATTTTAGAATGTTACATGTAATTGGAATTGTTGAGAAGAATGGATCATATGTGAAATTGATAAGAAGATATTTAAACTAAGATTTTTACATTTTTTAATGGAAGCTCAATTTCATGATGAAAATAAAAGAAGAAGTCTTCACGACGTAGTTAGAGACGAAGTTGAAGAGATTGATGCAGCTGAAAGAGTTGTATTCAAATATGCTTTTCCTTCTGAGATATATGAAGAGGATAATGGGTTGGCAGCATATATTGCATTATCTTTTGTTGAGATACCTTTTAAAGTTTTTCAAGTTGGAAAGAATTTATATTATCATACAAGAGGATTAGAACATCGACACGAATCTAGCAGAGAGCATTTTTCAGCTATTGGAGATTTTTAATTTATCTGTTTACAAGTTTGTAGATTAATAAAAGATAGTTATGAGATTTTATAATGGTATGTAATATGGAGAGCCGTGTAATTTTGGTTCTTCTTCGCATTTTGGACAATAAGGAACTTCTTCATTTTTTACATTTCCTGTTCCAGCCCCATGCATTCCTTTAATCCATTCAGAATGGGCTATTCTTCCAGCCATCACTTTAGAACCACATTGAACACATTGCCATCCATCTTCATTTTTTTTGTAAATAATTTCTTTACCTTTTTTACGTCGGTATGTTATTCCATCTTCTTCAGCTTGTTCTATTTGGACATCATACCAATCAGGTAGTTGAATAGGATTAAATTCTAATGATTTAACTAACTGAGAATTTTCTTCTGTCATTTTGTTAGAAGAGTATTTTATTTTAAAAATATTTATGTATTGGAATACCTTCTTTCCAAACTTATAAAAACCATTTCTTCTTCTATAATCGATGGATTTTGTTTTTGAAATTATTGATAAAACAGGGAGAGAAATTAGATTAATATCAAGGCAGTGGAAACATATATTGGATCATGGGGATGTGGATGTTGAAGATTTAGAAAATGTTAAGGGTGCTTTGACAAGTCCTTCAAGTTTGTTAATGCAAAATTTAGATGAAAATAAAGGCAATTACTATTTATACAAAAAAGAAAAGAGAAAATATTTAATGATTGTCGTTAAGTATTTAAATGGAAATGGTTTTGTCATAACAGCATTTTATGTTAAAAATGTGAAAAAATGAAAAGCAATGTTGAATTTTTTTATGATCCTGAAACAGACCTTTTGGAGATTTTTGTAGGAAATCCTATATCACCACCGATTTACGAAGAGATTGCTCCAGATATATTTGAAGGAAGAGATGAAAAAACCGGAGAATTAAAAGGGTATAAGATATTTAATTTAACAAAGCAAAAATCATTAAAGAATGTTAAAGTTTCTTTGCCTATTGATGTCAATGCGTTGTCTGGTTCTTGATTCGAAGAGTTTATGATAGCAGATACTCTCTCGCAAGCACAGATTAATATTGGCTTCGAAGCCGACTTCGTCAGGCTTCTCCGCGACGACGAGGATAATGTAGAAAATTCTTTAATCATTGGTTCAATAAAAAGTGGATGGTATCATTGACTTAGTTAATTTCTTAAAGTCTTGTTTCTTATTCATTTTATGACATCGAGAATTAAATTAACTTTTTTAGGAACGTCGGACAGCATTCCTACTGCGAAGAGGAATCATCCATCGATATTATTGGATTTTGACGGCGAGCATATGCTTTTTGATTGTGGCGAGGGAACACAGAGGCAGTTTAGAAAAGCTGAAAGAAATCCTGGTTGTGTTTCGCGGATTTTTATTAGCCACTGGCATGGTGATCATATTCTTGGTTTGCCTGGATTGCTGCAGACTTTAAGTTTGACAGGACATGAAAAAAATATTCAGATTTATGGGCCGAAAAACACAAAGTATTTTATGAAAAAGATTTTCGAGACATTTGTTTTCGTTGACAAATTTCCATTAGAAGTTCATGAAATAGATAAGAAAGGAATTGTTGTTGACGAGAAAGATTTTTATGTTGAAGCAGAGAAAATGGATCATGGCACGCCGACGTTAGCTTACAAGTTTGTTAAGAAAGGACATTTGAGAATTGATAAGGCAAAGTTAAAGAAAGCGAAAATTCCTAATGGAAAACATTTGAGTGATTTGAAAAATGGCAAGGACATAAAAGTTAATGGAAAAATTTACAAAGCAAAAGATTTTACATACGGAGATAAAGATGTTGCTGCTGCGATTGTTATGGACACTAAGTTGAATGATAAAATTGTGCCTTTCGTAAAGAATTCTGATTTGTTAATTATAGAGTCTTCTTTTTCAGATGAGTTGAAAGATAAAGCATCTAAGCATTTGCATTTGACTTCGAAACAAGTTGGAGAGATTGCGAAGAAAGCGAATGTTAAGAAATTAATTCTTACACATATTTCAATGAGGTATGAAAATAATATGGATGTTATCTTGAATGAAACTAAGAAAGTTTTTAAGAATTCTCATTTGGTTAAGGATTTGGAGAGTGTCGAGGTGTGAGAAAATAGCTGCTCGTAAATTCGCAGATTAATATTATGTTAATTCTAAAACCAGATAAATTTAGTTATAATTAATTAATTCACGAGCTTGCGAGTGGTATTTAAAAAAAGCGGAGACCGGGAAAGTTTGTTGTCCTACTTACATCAGGGGCGATTTGGAAGATTAGTGAAACAACTCGTCGAACCCGTCGGGTTCTCGTCCTGTATAGAAAAAGCGGAGACCGGGAAAGCTCCCAACCCCATTTTTCTACCACCTAACCCCAAATAATTGAGTAACCGAAAAATGAAGTTGCTCGTCGAACCCGTCGGGTTCTCGTCCCGATATTATTAATGCGGCTTTCAGCCGTATAGAAAAAGCGGAGACCGGGACTCGAACCCGGGAAAATCTGCTAACTGCAATCAGCCTTGAGCCTATTTCTAGGGAGAGACTGTGAAGGAGAACCGTTAGGTTCTTCTCATCTGCAGGCAGACGCAGTAGCCGCTGTGCCATCTCCGCATATTTCTGTTTTGTTCATGGCCCGGACAGGATTTGAACCTGCGACCCCCTGCTCTCTCCAGCTTTCTCTCCGAGGTCTCTTTTCTAAAGAGAGCTCTAGAAGGCAGGTGCTCTATCCAGGCTGAGCTACCGGACCATATTAGAGTTAAGAAATAATTGTATTTAAAATGTTTCTGTTTACCATAATTCTTTTAAAGTCACTTTATTAGACAAAATCATGCCAATTGATTTACGAACACGAAAATTAGCGCAGGTTGCAGTAAGACATTCTGTATTTGTAAAACCTGGAGAAAAAGTTATTGTTTCAGGAAATAGCGAAGCAATTCCTTTTCTTGTTGAATTGTATAAGGAAATAATCTTGCAAAAAGCTCATCCGATTGTTCGAGTTCATCTTCCAAATGTAAGTGATTTTTTTTATAAATATGCGAATGACGCGCAGATAAATAGATTTCCAGATGAATGGATGGAAACTGTAAAAAAAGCAGATAAATATATTGGAGTTATTTCCGGCAGTAATACCCGAGAGTTGACAAATGCAAATCCAAAAAAAGTCACTAAGAGGCAAAGTTTGCTGCATCCTATTTCTAATTATATATGCAATGAAAAAGATAAAATAAGAAGATGCACAATTGCAAATCCTCTTTCGGAATTTTTAGCACAAGATGCAGAGATGTCTTTAACAGAATACGAAAATTTTGTTTATCAAGCTTGTTTGCAAGACTGGAAAAAATTAGGAAAACGATTTGACAAAATTTCTAAAACTTTTGAAAAAGGAAATAATGTTCATTTAATTGGAGAAGGTATTGATTTGAAATTTTCAATTAAAGGGAAAAATTGCGTTGCTGATAATGGAAATGACAATATGCCTGGTGGAGAGGTTTTCATGGCGCCGGTTAAAGAGAGTTTAAATGGCTGGATTAAGTTTGATTATCCTGCAATTGAAAATGGAAAAGAAGTTACAGATATTGAATTAAAGTTTGAAAATGGAAAAGTTGTCGATGCCAAAGCTTCGAAGAATGAGGATTTTTTGAAAGAGATGCTTGCGACAGATGAGAATGCTTCTTATGTCGGCGAATTTGGGGTTGGCTGCAATCCAAAAATAAATAAATTTACGAAAAATTTGTTGTTTGATGAAAAGATTGGCGGGACAATTCATTTGGCGTTGGGAATGGCGTACAAAGAAAATGGCGGTGGAAATGATTCAGCAATTCATTGGGATATTGTTAAGGATATGAGAAAAGCGAAGATAATTTTAGATGGAAAAGTTGTTCAGGAAAATGGAAAGTGGAAGATATAGTTTTGCAAAATTCACTTGTGAATTTTGTTAGAGGGAAGTGATAATATAGATTCAACTTTGAGCATGATGATAATATTAATTTTAGGTTAAAGGGGGTGGGGGCTTTCTAAAAGAGTTATTTCGCTTTCTTCTTATATCGCCTTTCAATTGCGAGTAGAATCATTGCGCCCAAAACTGCGAGGACAAAAACGTAAACAAAAAGATTATTTTTTAATGGGGAAAAATTAGATTCTTCATCTGGACGCAATCCGCCAGTAATTCCGGATTGTCGAGAAGTGCTTTCATCTAAAATTCCTATAACATTCCCTGTCAAAGCTACATTGCTTCGAGATATTTCTGTATCACCATTTCTTATTATTTTTATATCGTAATTGCCGTCAGGAGCGATTAGTCTGAATGTTAAACTTTTGCCGACGTTTAAATCAATATTTTTGTCGCTTGCTGTGTTGCCAATAATTATTTTTATGTCTTCAACAAATCTGGTGTTTCCTGTGTTTGTTATTATTAGTTTGTCGCCGTTAAGTTCAAAAGTTGCTGTTTCGCTTTCTTCAATAATGAACTGGGCGGTTGCTTTTGCTTCTTGGTATGTTGCTGTTATTGTCCAATCCCCTGGAGGAATATTATCGCCTAAGTCAATATCGATAAATTGATTTGAAGCAATTGTTTTCTCGATTTTCTCGATTTTTTTTGCGTCTTCAAAAACTAAATTAACTTGGTTATTGAGTGGTTTGTTTTCAGAATCAAACAATGAAACCTTAACATTTATTTTTTCTCCTGGTTCATATTTTTCCAGAGATGTTTCAATTGAGATTTTTTCTCCTTGAGCTAAGACTAATGGTAATACTAAGATGAATAATAATGCGATTGTTAAGCTCTTTTTCATAAAACCTTAAGGGGATTGAGTTATTTAAAGATTTCTTTTTGTTGGCTTTGGTGAAACCACTCTTTTTTTGATTTTACTTTGATTTTTTAATTGTCCGCTAAATTTAGACTTCGTCGAAAACCCACCCTATTTCGACGCTGAATTTCCTAAACAATACTAAAAATCAAAGGGTTTCACCGAGTCTCTTTTGTTTATTTTTTATAATTAATTTTATATACTCTTATTTTATTAGTTGAATATTGAAAGGAGGTAAAATGAAAGAATATTTTATTTTATTTTATTTTATTTTTTTGGTATTTATTTTAAGTATTTCTTTTATATTCGCTGAAGAAGGAATTGTAGCAAATGATAATTTTGAATCTGGAAACTGGAATGGTGGAGGGGGAGTTATTGGTTGGAACAGTGGATGGTATCACGCAGGCGATTCTGCAATAAGAAGTGACGGGAATTCTTATGAAGGAAATTATCATTTGCGATTAAGAAAAAATAATGGATATGTTGATAGAAGCGCTGATTTATCAAGTATTCAAAATGCAACTTTGTCTTTTTATGCTAAGGTGAATAGCTTTGAAGGAAGCGACTTTGCAGTTTTCTTAGTGAGTAACAACGGAGTCAATTGGAATACTTTAAAAACATTTACTTTAAGTGATTCAGATAACTCTTACCATTTATATTCTTATGATTTAACCCAATATGGATTATCAAGTAATTTCTGGATTGCCGTTGATTCTGAAATGTCTAATACAGGAGATTATCTTTTTATTGATGATATTAGAATAATTTCCGGTAATATTCAAGAACCACCTACACTAAATATAACTCAATTAACTTGGCATATTCAATATAATCCAACTCCAACTAATCCCTCTGCTGATGTTGATGTCTGGAATTTAGATTTATTTGATAATAGCAATACAACAATTCAAAATCTAAAAAATCAAGGAGTTTTTGTTATGTGTTATTTTTCTGCTGGTAGCTGGGAAGATTGGCGGGAAGATGCTTCATTATTTCCTGAATCATGCAAAGGAAATAGCAATGGCTGGCCAGGAGAAAAATGGATAGACACTAATTGTCCTGAAGTCAGAGAAATTATGAAATCAAGAATTGATTTAGGAATAAGCAAAGGGTGTGATGGATTTGACCCAGATAATATGGATGCATATGGAAATAACGGAGGAGGATTTAATTTAACACAACAAGATGCAATTAATTACTATCTTTTTTTATCAAATTACACACATAGTCAAGGAAAAAATATTGGATTGAAAAATGCTTTATTAATTATTCCTAATGTTTTAAATAAAATGGACTGGGCAGTAAATGAACAATGTTTTAGATATAACGAGTGTAATCTTCTTCAGCCAGTTATCAATCAAGGAAAACCTGTTTTTAATGTTGAATATGGAGGATTATCCAAAGCAAATAAAATTTGTTCTAAAGTAAATGAACTTGGATTTTCTTCACTAATCAAAAAGACATCTTTGGATAGCTTTGAAATCGCATGTTCAAGTTACATTTAACTGTATTATTAATTAAAGAAACATTTAAAATTCAAAAAATCTCTATTAGTTTATGAAAAAGAGAGAAGTAGTTTTTATATCAGTTATAATTCTATTTATTAGTTTATTAAGTGCTTCAACATTTGAAGATAAATCTCAAAGCAATTTTGATAATGGTTCATATTCTAAAACTTTCTACAATTTTTCTATTGGAGCAATACAATTAAATAACTCTCAAGGATTTTTATCTGGAAATTTCACAAGCAGAATTTTTGACGCTGGAAGCGTGGCTTCATGGAATTTGATTTTTTGGATTCGGGGTGGAAAATATAGATATGAACTTCCAAATAATAATCAAATAGAAGATTCTTTTGGCGGTGCAGATATGAACGGAAATGTTCTTTTATTTCACCTTAATGAATCAGGCGGGACAATATTTGATTATTCTGGAAAAGGAAATAATGGGACTATAACAGGGGTTATAACTTATAATGCTGCAGGAAAATTTGGAAAAGGAGTTGATGCAGGAGGGTCTACTGGAAGAATTGCTATTCCAACAACAGGAATTCCTAGCATGGCTTTTAACGATTCAATAACAATTGAGTCATGGATAAAATGGGATGGAGAATCAGGAGAAAACTTTAATTTGCAGAATGTTGTAACTGCAGGAAGTTATAGAAAAGCACTTAGAATAACAGAGCCAGACCATTGGAACGGCGGAAGCCAATTACTTTCTTATTTTACTATTGGAGGAATTGATATTGACCTTTATTCAAGCACAAAAATATCTACAATTAATTGGACTCATATAACTACTACCTATAATGGAACTGCATTATCTATTTATATAAATGGAAAATTAGAGACTTTTAACTCAACAATCTCTGGACAAATTGTTTCTAATGACGATAGCGTTTATATAGGAGCTGAATCTGGGTCAGTTAGTAATTTTGACGGAATCATAGACGAGGTTGCAATTTATAACAGGTCTTTGTCTGCAGAGGAAATACTAAAAAGATATGAACGAGGGGTTTTACAGCTAAATTTAAGTGTAAGAAGTTGCGATGATGCAGATTGTGTTGGAGAAAGTTTTACAATATTAAATGATACTTCTCCTCAATCACTTAATTTGTCTAATAATACTTATTTTCAATATTTTGTTAGTTTTTCTTCTGAGAATGAAAGCACAAGCCCACAATTTTTTAATTTAACTATTGACTATACAATATCAAATGTCGCTCCGTCAGTAACTATATTATCTCCCCCTAATGGAACATTTTTTAATTTTAATACTTCTATTCCTTTAAATTTTACTGCGAGCGATTCAGATAATAATTTACATTCTTGCTGGTATACTTTAAACAGTGGAGCAAATAATTTCACTATAAGTAGTTGCAATAATTTTACATTTAATTCAAGTGCTGGATTAAAAACAATTTATGTTTATGCAAATGATACTTCTGGAGAGATTTCTAATGACAGCATTAGTTTTACAATAGACATAACTTATCCTGAAATAAATATTTTATATCCTCAAAATACAAATTATTCTTTAAATGTTGATTCACTGAATTACTCAGTTAGCGACTCATATTTACAATCATGCTGGTATTCATTAGATAGCGGAGAAACAAACATAACAACAAATTGTGGAAGCAATATTACTGGATTGTCAAGCAATCAAGGAATTAATATTTGGAAAGTTTATTCAAATGATTCTGCTGGCAATATAAATTCAAGTAGTGTTACTTTTTTTATTGACTCAATTATTCCATTAATCTCTTATGGTACTGGAACAGAAGAAAATGGAACAACATTTTCAAGAAGTTATATTTATGTTAATATAAGTGTCACAGAAATAAATGAAGCAAATGTTACTTTTAATTTATATAATTCAACTTCTTTAATTAATTCTACTACATTCATTTCATCTCAAAGAACAATTAACTGGACAAATTTAGCAAATGGAATTTATAAATATAATGTTACTATTTATGATATTGTTGGTAATAAAAACTCTACAGAAACAAGATTCATAACTTTAGATACAATACCTCCAAATTTAAGCTTAGTAAGTCCTTCACAAGGAAATTATTCTAATGCAACTCTATTAGTTAATATTTCATCTGATAGTTCTTCAATATGGTTTTTTAATGGAAGCGAAAATATTACTTATTCTTCTTCTGCATATTATGTTTTTTCTCAAGGTTTTACAATATTAATTGCTTATTCAAATGACTCTGCCGGCAATATAAATTCTACAAATATTTCATTTAATATTGATAGTTTAGCGCCTTCTTTAGTTATTACAAAACCAATTGATGGTTCAACATTTGGAACAAATTTAAGTTTATCTTTGAATTTTAGTGTCTTCGACAATAACTTACAAAGTTGTTGGTATAATCTTGATAATGGAATAAATGCAACATTACAGAATTGTCAAAACACTATATTTAATATCTCAAGTGGCTTCCATGTTGTTTATCTTTTTGCTAATGATAGTTTTGGAAATCTTGCAACTAATAATAGCTCTTTCAATATTCAAATAGGTGCTCCTTCTATTTCATTAATTTCGCCGGTAGGAGATTATCTTAATATCACTCAAAACATAGAACTTATTTATACTGCAAGTGATTCAGATTTAGATAGTTGTGAACTTTGGGGGGATTTCAATGGCACTTTTGAGTTAAATCAAATTAATTCAAATGTGGTTTCTGGTATTGATAATTATTTTTTCTTAAATATAACAGATGGAATTTATCTTTGGAATATAAAATGTAATGATTCTTTTGGAAATAATGCCTTTGCAGAAAATGAAACTTTTTATATTGACACAATAAATCCTTTGTTAACTTTAAGTCAGCCAACAGGAAGTTATTCTTCAAGAAATAATATTCCAATAGTGTTTAATGCAAGTGATGCAAGTCCTTTGATTTGTTATTACAAAGTTTACAGAGGAATTAATTTAGAAATCCAAACAACTTCAGTTAGTTGTTTGAGTGGAAGTTCTGATTTTGACGTTACTCTTGATGCTGATTTTGTTCTGTCTTTCTTTGCTGAAGATCCTTTAGGACATATTAATTATACAAGTTCAAGTTTTACAGTTTCAACTTCAACTGGAGGAGGATCTTCAGGAGGTGGTGGCGGAGGTGGTGGCGGAGGTGGTTCAACTACAATTATTAAACCTGGAAATGCGACGACTATTATTGATTTAAGTGTAGAAAAGATTTCAGATATTGTTGCAGACGCTGGAGATATTAAGAAAGTTACATGGGGTGTTGAAAATATTGGAACTGCTTTTTTGAATGATTGTAAATTTTTAGCAGGTGGTTTGCAAAAATCATGGATAGATAATGGTGGGCAAAAAGACTTATCTGCAGGAGAGCAATATGATTTTGTTTTTGATATTAATATTCCAGACGATGCAGAGTCAGGTTCATATAACATTATTTTATCGTTGGTTTGCAAAGAGGTTACAAAAACAACTTCTTTCAAGATAGATATTTTAAATAAAGAATTAGGTTTAAAATTGGTTAAAGTTGAAAGAAGTGATAAAGATAAAGTTAGAGTAGTTTATTCTGTCGAAGAACTTTCTGGTTTAGATCAAAATTTAGAATTTCAATTTATTATTTTTGATTCTAATAATGAGAGGGTTGCTGAAATATCTGAATCCAAAACGATTTCAGCTAATGGGAAAGAAGAATATGAAACATTAATTCCTATTGACGCGTTATTGAGTGGTGAGCTGAGTCTTTTGGTTAATTTGAACTCTGACACATATTCAACTTTTGTTCAAGAGAATATTGTTTTGGGAAAATTTAAAACAACTGGATTAACTATTTTTGATAATTTTGGCGGAACTAATACTATTATTAGCATGGTGATAGGTGTTTTATTTTTAGCATTTGCTGTTGTAATGGTAATTAGGATTTTGAAGTTAAGAAAGAAAGTTATGCCACGGAGAAGAGAGGGATTTGTCAAAAAATTTTTTAAGACTAGTTGAATTAAGAGCGTGTCTAAAAAATAGTTTTTTCTAATGACTTATTCCGACGCAATTTCATAGTCCAAATTCGCGCCCACGTTTTGTTATTAATAAGAATTTACATCAAAACGTAAACGCTCACCTCCCACTCCCCTACTCGCAACTTCGCCCACCATTTCCACACTTACATCCTTATCACGAAATTGCTCACCACCCGCCCGAGTAGTTAGTGAATTAATGAAATTGCGCGTCGGTAAATAATCTTATATTTAATGAATTATTAGACATGCTCTTGAATTAATGATATTTATTAAGTTGATTCTTAAATTATTCTGATTCTTAAATTACAAATGAAAAATTAAAAACCTAATTCTTTTAGTATAATTTCTAGATCGTTTGGTGTTTCTTTTTGATGGTCTTCTAAAAAATTTGCACTTAATTCTAAAATTTCTGCCAATTCTTTATATTCTCTTCTTTGTTCTTCAGTTAGTGAAGGAGGTTTTATGTTTGGATCGTAAATTCGTGTTTTTTCTAAAATTTCTGTAAATTTCTTATATTTTGTTTTTAGTTCTTCAGCGAGTTCAGTTTCATCTAAAGTTCTATCATAACTCCTTGAAGTTTTTCTAAATGTTTTAATTGCTTTTTCAAATGATGCTTCACCTTTGTCCTTTCCAATTGAATATCCTCTGATAAAATCATAATTTCCCCCAAATTTAAAGGATAAATAATGTGTTCCAGTTAAGAAAGATCCAACAAGGGCTATTAAAAAAATATCGGATGTAAATTTTTTAATTCTGGGAAGATTGTAATTCATAAAAAGTTCTTTAATTGTGACTATATAAAGTTTGTTGCAGAATATTTAAATAATCTTGTAGTGAGTAATTATATGGCATTTATTGTTAAGAAAAAAATTTCAGGAAAAGATTATTATTATCTTCGGGAAAGCAAGCGAGAAGGCAAGAAAGTGAAATCTATTTTTTTAGCTTATTTAGGCAAGGATAAGAAAGAGGCTGAGAAGAAAATGAAAGAGATTTTGGAGAAACGAGAATCAGGCCTTAAAGTGCCCGAAACTCGCGACCCCACTCCTTCCCAAATATTTGAGACCCGTCCAAACGTGAAATCGCTCGCCCACCCATCTGAATCCCTAAAACATATCGAAGCGGTTGATCAGAAACAATCAAAACCGACAAGAGAAAATATTACAATAGAAGAGCTTTCAAATTTTTGTAAAAGGAAAGGTTTTGTATTCCGGAGTTCAGATATTTATGGAGGGTATTCTGGGTTTTGGGATTTTGGGCCATTGGGAGTTGAATTGTTTAATAATATTAAGAATGATTGGTGGAATTTTTTTATTCGGCGACGTGAAGATGTTGTTGGAATTGAAGCTTCGATAATTTCTCATCCAAGAACTTGGAAAGCGTCTGGGCATATTGAAAATTTTAATGATGTTTTTGTTAAATGCAAGAAATGTGGGAAGACAAATAAGTTAGATGAGAATGAACTTGGAAAGGTTAAGTGTGATTCGTGCGGCGGCGAATATGAGGGCAAGGGTAAATTTAATTTGATGTTTAAGACAAATGTTGGACCGTCAGGAGTTGGCGAGCAAGATGATTCTGTTGCGTATCTTAGAGGGGAAACTGCCCAAGGAATGTTCATGGATTTTAAACTTGTTCAACAAACTTCTCGAATGCAATTACCATTTGGAATAGCTCAAATTGGAAGATGTTTTAGAAATGAAATTTCTCCGCGAGACTTTTTATTTAGAAGCAGAGAATTTCATATTGGTGAGTTTGAATTTTTTATCCATCCAGATGAAAAGAAATGCGAGTTGTTAGATAAGAAACATTTAGATGTTAAATTTAGATTTCTTAGCGAGGAGTCTCAAAAATCAGATTCAGCGTCGGAGCTTAAGGAAGTTACAATTAAAGAAATATTTGATAAAAAAAAGTTAGATGGGTGGCATGCTTATTGGCTGGCAGAGCAGATTATTTGGTTTAAGAAACTTGGGCTTGATGAGATTAAAATTCGGGAGCATACAAAGGAAGAGTTAAGTCATTATAGTTCAGCTACGTTTGATATTGATTATGAATATCCTTTTGGAAGCAAGGAAGTTGCTGGAATTGCTAATCGCGGCCAATTTGATTTGATTCAACACCAAAAAGAAAGCAAGGAAAGTTTTGAAATTTTCGACGAGAAAACAAAAAATAAAGTTGTTCCAAGAGTTATTGAGCCGACTTTTGGAATGGAAAGAGTTTTTCTTGCTTTGTTGACTAAAGCATATACTTTTGATTCTGAACGAGATAATGTTGTTTTGAAATTGCCTCCAAGATTGGCGCCAATTAAAGCAGCAGTTTTTCCAATTGTAAAAAAGCCAGAGTTTGAAAAGATTTCAGAAGAAATTGTAAAAGATTTGAAAAAATATTTTAATGTTGTTTATGATAGAAGCGGAAGTATTGGTAGAAGATATTCGCGGAATGATGAAATTGGAACACCTTATTGTATAACTATCGACGAGAAATCTGAGACATTAAAATATGTTACAATTAGAAATCGTGATGACACAAAACAGATTAGGGTTAAGATTAAAAATTTGTCAGAGATTTTAAAAAAATTAATTAATGACGAAATTGAATTTGAGAAAGCAGGCAAGATAGTGAAGACAAGAGTTAAGTGATTTACCTTCGATAAAATTATCTTTTTTGTTTTAATTTTATAATTAAAAATTTTTCAGAGTGTGTCTAAAGAATAATCTTTTTATATATCTTTTTCCGACGTGATTTCGTACTCCCACCTACCATCCCCCAACCACCCACCCAGATAGTTATTGAATTAACGAAATCACGTCGGTGAATTAAATAATTCTTCTGAATTATTAGACACATTCAATTTTTCAAAACATTTTTAAACTAAATTTACTTGTTACTATTAACTAAATCAAAGAGGTAAATATGGCAAAAGCTAAAACACCAAAACAGCTTGCTATTAAGATAAGATCTCTTAAGAAGCAAATTGCTCGTGCTGAAAAACAGAAAAAGAGAGCATCGTCTTCTAAGAAGAAAGCAAGCAAGAAAAAGAGAAAATAAATTTAATTTTAATTTTAATTTTTATTTTATAGAAAGATTTTTTAAGTCTTATTGTTAAGACTTTTTATGAGCGAGTATTGTATTTTTTGTAGGATTTCTAAAGGAGAGATTCATTCTAAGAAGATTTATGAAAACGAAAACTTTTTTTCTATTCCAGACGCAAATCCAAAAGTTGAAGGACACTCGTTGGTTATTAGTAAGAAACATTTTGAAACTGTGTTGGATTTGCCTGTTAGTTTAGGAAGTGAGTTGTTAGATTGCATTAAGAAAACTTCTTTGGAGCTGATGAAAAAATTTGAAGCTAATGGTTTTAATGTAATGCAAAATAATTTTGAAATTGCTGGACAAGTTGTGAAGCATGTTCATTTTCATATTTTACCGAGAAAAAAGAATGATGGGTTTAAGTCGATTGTTTAGATTTTTTGCTGATATAAAAATAAATCAATACTGCGAAAAATATTCCTATAGTGTCTGTCATGAAGTCTCTTATTGAACCGTCTCTTCCTGGAACAAAAATTTGGTGGAATTCGTCGAGGATTGCGTAAATGATTGAAATTATTAATGCAGAAATGTATGTTTTTGTTGTTAATTTTTTGATTCCCTTAATTGAAGCTAAAATGAAAAACGCGAAAAGAAAAAACACAACTAAATGATATATTCTTGCAATCCAAGGATTTCCTCCTCCTGTAGATGTTCCTGATAAAGAAGAGAAATGATAAATTTCAATTGCGATTAAAATTGTTAATGTGATTGCAAACCACCTTTTTTTTTCAAGTAAGTTAAACATTATCTTTTTTATACTGGAAGGTTAATAAAAATTATTGTTGTGGGGAATAAATTAGAAAATTATTTATTGGTGTATTTATAAGAATTATCTGGTTGCACTCAATTCTAAAACAGGTTCTTTGGACATTTCTTCGAGCTTTGATTGTATCCAACCCGCTCTTGAATTTAAATTATTTATTCTTTCTTTAATTTCTTCTGAAGAGGCTAAATGCAATGTTCTTCTTTGACTAACTTTATTCCAATATTCTTCAAGAACTTTTTTCCAGTATTCTTTAGTTTCAACAGGAGGATGGTTTTTTCCCATACTCCAATCCCAAGCATATCTCCAACTAGCTGAAGAAGTCATTCCGCTCTCATAGTGTAATCCTAAATTTCCTCTTCCTACTTCAAAAACAGTACATAAATTACATTCAAAATAACCCCTAGAATTTTCTGGTCTGGTACGTAAATCAAAATATAATTTTCTTTCTTTCAAATCATTTCCTTCTGAGTCTTTAGGAAATGTTAATAATATTTGGTCTGTTACTCCACCTCTATAATTAAGTTCAAGAGTTCCGTCCTCTAAAAATCTTCCACCTTCCGGCGATCGTTCTTTTTCAGAATCGTTCATTAAGTTTGCATAAGTATAGAGTATATAAAGATTTATTTTGTTAATTATATTGTTTTCGCGAGGTAGAATTTGCTTCGCTCCGAAGTCACTCAGAGATTGATGGTTCACAAATCCTGCTTGCGCTTGGATTTGTTCGCTGGAAAGGAAGATAGTTAAGAGATAATTTTAATAAGTTGAAATGAGATGTGGGGTGGGAGGTTTTGTTACAGAGTAAAAACTTTTAAACCTCTTACTTTTCTTAATTTTGGCTGCATAGCTCAGCGTTAGAGTATCTGTCTCATGAGCAGAGGGTCCCGGGTTAAACTCCCGGTGTAGCCATTAATTACTCTTTGATTGAATGAAATTTTGATATTTCTTTTCGTGTTTAGGGTTTACAAATCCAATTTTTTCATGAAAAAGAATTAAATTGTCTATACCATTAAATTGAAATCTATATTTATCTTGAACATTCCATCTTAATTCTTGTTTTATTCTTTTACATTTATACACATGTCCTTGTAATCCTTCCTCTGATAGAAAATTATATATTTGTTCAATTAATTTCTTATGAATAACATGAGCTTCTAATCTTGGATAGAGTTTATTAGGATTTCTTGTTAAAACTAATGAACCATCTGTTGCAAAAAAGCCTTGAATTATGAATTTCAATAAATTATCTTTATAAAATTTTTCTGGAATAATTAAGTCTTTTCCTTTCTTTCCTATGGGAAATCCAAAAGAATTTATTTTATTAAATAAGATTTTATCACAAAAGTTTAATTCAATTGTTCCCTTTTTTGGTCTTTGTTTAATGTTAATATTTTTTCCTCTTAAGGATATTGTTAAAGGTAATACTATTTCTTTAAAGAATTCTTGATCATCATAATAATTACAAGTTATTGATATGGCATATCCTATGCTTCCATATTTACTTTTGTAATGAGATAGACACCCATCACCCAGCATTATTCCATAAAATAGAGCAAATTTCTCATCGTCGTTAAGTTTTGTTAAGAGATTATTTTCCACATTACTATAAACTAAAATAGATTTATTAATCTTTTTAATGGGGGAGTGTGGGAGTTAAAATCTCCCCGGAGACATTTATACTATCTTTCAGATTGCATAAATATTTGGGTTTAAATGAGGTTGGAATAAAAGTATATTTTCATATTACCACATAGATAATAAATCATCTTCCGTTGGTTGTTGGATAACCTTACACTCTTTTATAAATCTCAAATTAATTTTATGCTCTAAGAAATTACCATGTTCATCTGTTATATAAAGAACTCTTCTTTCATAATCTATAACTCCAAAATAATTTCCAATCCAACCCTCTTCATCAGATAGTTGAAAAAGCTTTATATTTTCCATATAATTATGCAATAAAAGGACTTTATAAATATTTTTACCGACGGAAGAAATTATTAAATAATTTTTTACATTTATTTTTTTATTTGGTTTTATCTAAACAAGTAGTCTATTATAGGAATGTTTTTATAGATAAAAATAATTCTTTTAAATATGATTAGATATAAGCGAGCAGGAAATGATGCGTTATTGGTTTTAATTCTTATAGTTATCGTTGGGGGCAGTATATTGTTTGCAACAGGAATTATCAATGTTGATACAAAAAAGATAACTGGAAAAGCTATAGATGATATTAATAATGACAAGAAAATTGATGTTGCTAATTCTATTAATAAAAAATACGCCGAAGAAGAAAAATTAAAAGAAGATTTGGGTAAAGAAATGGTTGATATTACTTATGATCTTTTTCAATGTATTTTAGATTGCCCCTCAGAACAATTTGATGATGATATTATCTCTAAGGTATGTGTAGAAAGTTGTGAAAGTTATAGTGGAGAAGAAGGATTAAAAATCTTAAATAAATATAAACTTTCTGAAGAAAAATATAACAATCTTTTGGAGGATTTCCCGAATGAAAAAGAGGTAATTTACAAATCCTTATTAATATGTATGGATCAGTGTGATGAGCGTAATGGATGGAGAAGAAGTTGTATGGTTGGGTGTTTGGAATAACTAAAAAAGGTATATAGTAATAAATCCCAAAACAATCTAATTTTAAATGATAAACTAGTGAAAAGAGGCTAATCACCTAAAAGATATATTCCTCCACTAAAAATAGCAAATCCAATTTAAAAGTTTTGAGGTTTTAGTTAATCTTAAAAACATCTTTATCTTATTTAATTTATGGTTGCAGAAGATTTAACCCTCATAATTCCAGCAGAATTAATTAGTAAAGCAGGAATATTAATTACTATTTTACAAGCCTTAGGGATCTTTGTCATTTTTTATATAATTTTCAGCATAATATCTATTATAATTGATAGAAAAAGAAAAAAAGAACTTATGGAGATGAATGAACACCTAATAGAAATAAAAGAGATTTTAAGAAGACAAAAAAGATAAAATTAATTATTTATTCTAGAAATAATCCTGTTGTATTTTCTGCCCAAACTTCTAATTGTCCAAACGTATTTTCTGTTGAACTCTCACTGAGGTCGTATACCTTATCTATTGGTTTATCATGATATTCTCTTGGTTTGTTAGGATTTTCGTCAATTGGTGGTTTTTTTGGTTGATACATTTTTCCTCCTTACATTTTTATGTATTAAAGGCTAGGTTAATTAGGGCTTAGAATTCTTTTATTGTTTGATGAATAAAATGTGATAGAATTAAAAGCCCAGTATGTTAATACTTGGCTTTTGAAATCACAGATACGAATTTCTTATAGGAACTAAAACTCATATGTGATTTACTCATGTTTTTTAGAAGAGGTTGGAGTTTAAATAATTTTTGGAAATGCAGGCTACATCCCAAATTAAGTTTTCTTGAGAGATTTTGTTTGTTATCATATGCCCACCCAAACTGCGTCCCACCCTAATACCAAACAAAATATCTGATTTAATTAAATTGATTTTTGTAATGTGGGATGTAGCCGGAAATGCAATGTTCAATATACAACTTAACATTTGCGTTTGTTTCACTCGCGATATCATTAGCGGCTCGCGACCCCACTCGAACAAATTTTTGAGGCGACACTCATGAAATCGCTTGTCAAAACTGACTTCGTCAATGAAAACCACCAGCGGGTTTCTCAATTCGCAAGCCCACTCGCTTTTGGTTTTGAGGCGAAGCTCGTGAACATTGCTCACACTTCCTGCAACCAGACTTCGTCAAGTTTTTCGCTCAAAGAAATTGTTAATGTTAAAAACATCTTGAGTGTTGAGGATTATTATTTTTGTGATTCACGAACGTTAGTGAGTGCTAATGTTAAATTGAAAGTTGACTTAATAGAAAACTAAAGAATCATTTGCTCAAAGTAATTTCTATTGTAGAAACATTAACTTTTATTTTTTTTTGTTCTCGAATTCTTCGCTGTTAATTTTAATATCTTTTATTTTAAGGTTTTCTTTTTCAAGAAATCTTTTTCTAGCAACTTCTGCGACATCAACTGCACGAGTTATAAATTAAATTGTTTTACCTCACAGCTTGCTGTGGCTGGGTCGTTGATTTAGTCACTGAGTTCAAAATTATTTTTTTTGTTTGTTGACTCTAGTTACATGACCAGCGATTTGATTTCTTAGTTTCTTGCTAGGCATTGTACGTCCAAGTATTATTTTGTTTTTCTCAAAATTATCATTAAATTCAATACCTTTCTCCGCAAGGATTTTTGCTGTTCTCTTAACGAGCTTTGATTTTATTTTTCCCATAATTTTACCTAGATTATATCTTTAAAAATTTAACTATATTCAAATATTTAGTCAAATACGTTTCAGCTTTTTTATCAAGATTTCCATTTGAAATTAATAGGATCATTTTTCTGTTGGATTGGCTTTTTTGTACAGCCATTGTTAAGTCGTTTTCAGTAACTTTCTTTTTGTCTTTAGCTATGACATAGAGTTCTATTTTTCCCAAATCAGAATTAATTCTTGCAAGACCTTCGAATTCTTTCTTTTTGAAAGATATTTCTTCGAGGAGTTCAATGTCTTTTGTTTCTAAGAACCTTAATATTTTTAATATGAATAATGATTTTTGTTTTGGTTCTTTTTCCGGTGGGGGTTTTATGGTTATTAGGGGTTTTGGTTGGGCAGATGGAATAGGGGGTTTTGGTGATATCGCTTCTTTTTTTTGGGAAATTATTTTAAGTTGTTCTTCTGAAGGTTTGGCAACTTGAGTTTTCACTTCAATTTCTTTTTCTTTGAGTGGTTGTTGAATTATTGGGGGTTTAGTTTCAACTTCTTTCTCAATTTTTTCTTCTCTTTTTTTTGGTTTTTCAAAAAGTTGGATTACTTCTTGTTCTGAGACGGATAGATATCTCCAAAAAATATCATTGTTATTTTTGAATGGAATTGCAAAATCGCGGAGTGCTCTTAATGCGACGCGGATTGCTGGTTGTTGTTCAGAATCTTTTAGGACTTTTTCTTTTCTTAGGAGTTCAAATGCCTCTCTTTCTTTTGAACCAAGATATTGTGAATACTTTTCAAGTTGATATTCGTGTCCTGGAACAAAATAAACCGGTGAACCTCCAACTTTCATCGACGAGATCTTTATTTTTCTGTCAGAATATAATTCAGATAAGAAAGCTGAGGTGAATAACATGCTTAGGTTTATTTCTTTTGCGACATGGACTGGGAGTGAAGGGCCCCTGCGTTTTAGAATGTAATATATTTTTTCTTTTAATAAAGAAGTGTCTTGTTGTGGCATTAAAGAATAAAAAGGCGGGGAGTTATAAATTTTGTTGTGGGGAAGATTGGAACTCGCAAGCTCGTTCTTATTAATAGGAGATGAAGGTTAATGTGAAGAGATTTAATTATAATTATTGAAGTGATAAATGTTGAATCTGAATTAACTTTATTTTATGGCGAGTTTTAGACGAGCGTAATTTCAAGTTCTAACCCAATCAACTTCATAATAAGTTATTGAACCTTCTTCGTCGAGGATTGCGAGGAGAAGTTTCTTTTTTGTTGAATGTGCGACTCGATTTTTCGCTGAGAATTCGTGCCAGGATTGTTTGTTGTTTTCGTGGTCGACAAAACAAACCCATTTTGCGTGTTCATTTCCAGGACGTTTGCCTTTATTGTAAATCCTGAAATCCGCGCCGAATTTTAAGGCGGTTTTAACTATGTAGCCTTTTTCGCGAAGGTCCTTGAAGACAGGATATTTTAAAGGAAATTTTTTATCAATTCTTTTAAGTTTATTCATTAATTCTTTTTGTGATATTTGCTTGTTTCTTGAATCTAATACTTCAAGTTTTCCATTTTCTGTTAAGAACATTGTTTCAGATAAAGAGTAAATGATTTTGTCTCCTTTTTTTTCGCCGAACGCACTTTTTGTTAAAAGAGAGTGGGCGTTGCTATCATTGCTTGTAATGCTTTTTCCGACAAGGTATGCTTGTATTTTTTCCATTATTTGTATTTTTACATCAAGATGCAGAAGCATCGATGTTTGCCAAACTTCGTTTAATTATAAATTAAGGAAAGAAAGATATTTAAAGTTTGACTTATATCTATTTGAGTAAAATGAATACTAACAATAATAAATTTTATATGGAATTTAACAAGTTGTTAGTTGGGATTCTCTCCTGCAAGATTTTGCAATAATTTTTGTCTGACCTTGCGTTATTAATTTTTAAGTAAGGTTGGACTCATTATTGACTATGTCGTCGGTTAGAGAATTCTATATAAAATTGTAAGGAGGAAAATAAAATGGAAAAAACTGAAGGAAAAGAAACTTTAATTAGCGTTAGACGTCTTGAGACATGGGATGGATGCACGGACGAATTTGACGAAGGGGTTTATCATATTGGAGAACCAGTTGGAAGAGAAGTTGGAATTGTCGGTGTTTTGAATTTGTCTTGTCAATACAATGGAAGATTAGATATGCCTGTTGATGTTAAAAAAGATATTGAAAATTTTAAAAGTTACATAAATAGACTTTAGTTGGGGTTTGGTATATTTTTTAAATCTTATTTACTTGGAAGTATAGAAGATGAAAAAAGCAAAGAAAGTTGTAAATGTAAAAGGAAAAGAAGATAAATTAGATTTTTCTAAAATTGAATCGAAATGGCAGAAGTCTTGGGAAGCTAAAAAAGTGTTTGAAGTGAAAGAATCTTCGAAGAAGAAATTTTATATTTTGGATATGTTTCCTTATCCTTCTGGAGCGGGTTTGCATATGGGGCACGCTTTTGTTTTTTCGCTTGGAGATATTTATGCGAGATTCAAGAGGCTTCAAGGTTACAATGTTCTTTATCCGATTGGTTACGATTCTTTAGGTTTGCCTGCAGAGAATGCTGCAATAAAATCTAAAACTCCTCCGAAAAAGTATACAGAGGATTCTATAAAGAATTTTATGAAACAACAGAAAGCAATGGGGTGGAGTTATGATTGGAGCAGATTAGTGAATACCAGCGACGCTGAATATTATAAATGGGACCAATGGATTTTCTTGAAAATGCTGGAGAAAGGAATTGCTTATAGAAAAAAATCTGCGGTGAATTATTGCAGGAAGTGCGACACGGTTTTGGCGAACGAGCAGGTTATTAATGGAAAGTGCTGGCGTCATGAAGATGTTAATGTTGAAATTAAACATCTTGAGCAGTGGTTTTTTAAGATTACAGATTATGCTGAGGAATTGTTAGATGGTTTGAATAAAATTGATTGGCCTGAGAAAGCTAAGAAGCTGCAAAAGAATTGGATTGGAAAATCTTACGGAACGGAAGTTGACTTTGAGATTGAAAATAATGGGAAGGAGAACAAGATTTCAAATGTTGTGATTGTCCATGGATGTCCCTCTAATGTAGAGAAGGCGATGAATGAAAAAACGAGAACTTATGATAAACATTGGATGCCTTGGCTGAAAAGAGAATTAGGTAAAAATGGAATTAAAACAGAAATTCCTTTAATGCAAACCCCTTGGAAACCTAATTATTTTGAATGGAAAAAAGAATTTGACAAATTAAATATAAATGAAAATACCATTTTGATTGGACATAGTTGTGGTGGAGCTTTTTTAGTGAGGTGGCTTGATGAAACAAAGAAAAGAATTAAGAAATTGATTTTAGTTTCTCCTGGGAAATCTGGAAGGGAAGGTAGAAAAGTTTTAACAGATTTTTATGGAAATAAAACTATACATGGAATTGAGAGATTTGTGAAAGAACAAATAGTTGTTTATATTTCCGACGATGATATCCCTTATCATATTCCAAGTGCTTATGAATATCAAAAAGAATTGAATGCAAGAGTTGTTCGTTTTGACAAGGGATATGGACATTTCACTATTGAAGGCATGGGGACTGAAGAATTTCCAGAATTGCTTGATGAAGTTTTAGGAAAAAAATCTTGGCCGATATTTACAACTCGCATCGATACAATTTATGGGGTTACTTTTATGGTTGTAAGCGCTCAGCATTCAAATTTGATGGAGATTGTAACTGACAGACAGAAGAAAGAAGTTGAAAAGTTTTTAAAAAAAATTAAATCTGTTTCTGAAAAAGAAATGGATGAGCTTGAGAAAGAAGGAGTTTTTACTGGAAGCTACGCGATAAATCCTTTGACAAAAGACAAAGTTCCGATTTATGCGGGGAATTTTGTCGTCGCTGATTATGGCTCTGGAATGGTTATGGCTGTGCCTGGCCACGACCAAAGAGATTATGAGTTTGCTGTAAAATATAATTTACCTATTAAAAAAGTTATTGAGCCGCTTGATAGAGAATTCAATTTGAAAGATGAAGGAAGAGCGTTTGAAGGAAAAGGACGTTTGATTAATTCAAGGACATATAATAATCTGGACAGCGAAAACGCGAAAGAAAATATTACAAAAGATTTGCAAAAGAAAAGGATTGGCAGGAAGCAGATTCAGTTTCGGTTGAAGGATTGGCTTGTGTCGAGGCAGAGATATTGGGGGACGCCGATTCCAATTATTTATTGTGATAAGTGCGGTATTGTCGCTGTTTCTGAAAAAGAGCTGCCTGTTAAACTTCCAGAAAAAGTAAAATTTGGCAAAGGGAATCCGATTGCGACTTCAAAATCTTTTGTTGAAGTTAAATGTCCAAAGTGTCATGGAAAGGCCAGAAGGGAAACAGATACGATGGACACTTTTGTTAATTCGTCTTGGTATTATTTGCGTTATGCAGATTCCAAAAATAAAAATAAAATCTTCGACGAGAAGAAAGCGAATTATTGGTGTCCAATTGACCAGTATATTGGCGGGCCAGAACATGTTACAATGCATTTGATTTATATTAGGTTTTATACAAAGTTTTTGCGAGATCTCGGACTTTTAAAGTTTGACGAGCCTGCTTTGAAATATTTTACGCAAGGTTTAGTTTATGGTTCAGACGGAGAAAAAATGTCAAAGTCTAAAGGAAATATTGTTGAACCTCTTGATATGATTAAGAAATATGGGGCTGATACCTTGAGATTGGCGCTCATATCATTAGCATCGCCGGATAAGAATTTTTCTTGGGATGAAAAAATTGTTATAGGAAGCAATAAATTTTTGATTAATGTTTTTAATTATTTTTCAAAAGTTGAAAATGGAAAAACTTCTAAGAAAATTGAGAGCAAGTTGAATAAAGCAATAAAAGAAATTACTGATGATGTTGAAAATTTTAGGCATTATCTTGCGATTATTAAAATAAAGCAATTGTTTAGTTATTTAGTTGATGAAAAAATCAGTAAAGACGATGCAGGCAAGTTTTTGAAACTTTTGCATATTTATTGCCCATTTATTACAGAAGAGCTTTGGCATAATTTAGGTAATAAATCATTTATTAGTTTAGAGATTTGGCCAATTTGCGACGAGAAAAAGATAGATGAGAAACTTGAAAGACAGGAGGAACAAATTGATAATTTAATTAGAGATGTGAATAATATTCTGAAGATTCTTGAGTCTAAGGGAGAAAAGAAAAATAGCGTTAAGGTTTTTGCGATTCCGAATGAAGTTGATTTGTATAAGAGCGAAATCGAAATAATAAAAAAAAGAGTTAGTTTGGATGTTGAAGTTTTAGATGTTAAGGATGCGAAGAAGATTGGCAAAGTGATTAAGGCGAAGCCGGGCAAGCCAGGAATTTATTTGGAGTGAAACACCATTGGTTGCTTTCGCAACTTAGGAAAAAGAGTGAACTAGATTTAATATTGATAATCGTGATAAGTGCCGAATTTAGATTAACCTAATTTTTTAGGAGGGATTTTATTTGGAATGAATTTGCTCGCAAGTTCGTTATTCCCACCGCCGCTCCCCCAACTCACGACCCCACTCATCCTCCATCGCTCACCCCCAAACGTGAAGTCGCTCGCCACCCACCCGAACGTTAGTTAATAAAACGAACATTGCTCGCTTTTTTAGCAACAATTCTTAAAAACTATTCATCTATCGAATTTTATGAATTTATTATCAAGATTGGCGTTAACTGGAATTGCTTCTTTAGTTTTATGTGGTGGAGGTTCTGAAGCAAAATCTAATGTTGATGAAGCGTTTAATAAGGATTATCTTAAAGAAGTTTTTTCAAATCCTATAGAAATTCCAAGAGATTATAGAAGAAAACTTGGAGATAATTGGCAGGAGCAAATTCTTGGAGAAGGTTTTGATTCCCCTTATCAGATAGAAATTCAGGAAGCTACAAAAGAAAATTATTTTGGAGGAAGTGAAAATGGTCTACAATATCAAGTTCCGAGGAAAGATGGAAATTCTGTAAGGATTCAATTTAAAATAAATTATATGGGAGCTTTAACGCCGGATGAAATGAAGAAATTTATGGAGCATTTACAGAACCTTCAGAGATTAAATAAAGAAACTTTAAGAAAACTAATTGAAGAAAGTGATAGAGACGCTTATAGGAATTTTGGAAGCATTCCTTTGGAGAGGGGAGATTTATATGGGAGAGTTTTGAGACCCAGCACAGGAGAAAATAAAACTGAAATTGATGTTTGGAAAGATTTTTGGGATAATGCTTTTAAAAATTTAAATAAACCGGAAGTTATTGATTTGAGAGGAAGATAGGGAATAGTGTGTAAGCAACTGAAATATGTTAATAGCTAACCGAAGAATTACTTCAACTCGCGCCCACACTCGAACTCATTATTCTTCAAAATTGTCTACTCGTGTAAACTCTTGCACTTCGTTCGAAAATTAATTACGACTTCAAATCTGTAAGGCACTGGGGGCACCAAGGTTCCCCTTACACTAACCTCTCCTTTGAGTTAGCTTGACAATCAACCTCCATTAAACTTGCAGGATTTTCCGCCGAGAAAAGATGATAACAACATCTAATCTAAGGGAAAGTGTGTGAGAGAAAACCGCAGGTTGTCTTCATTCTTGATTAACAATTTCTTAGTGAAGAGCCTAAGCCGAGCGTTTACGTTTTGACCAATAGATAAATAATAACAAAACGTGGGCGCGAGTTGAAGCAAGGCTCGAAGCAATTAATTTTTGCGAAGCAAGAAAATTTACACATAAAAAAGGGGACATATGTCATGGTCTTATACAAGATAGGGAATAGTGGAAAGGTTTTTAATATAGTTCTTTGATGTTACCTGATGAAATATAAAATTACGAGAAAAAAGGCAAGACATCTTGGTGCTATCAATCATACTAGGTCACAAGCTAATTGGGTGAGGGTTCATGAGTGGTTGATGGGAACACAGGAAGGGCACAAGGTTGGGTATGAAAAGGCATTTTATGATTATTATTATGGGAATGACAATCATCTAAATGGTGGAGGGCCCTCTGCTGAATTTAGAGACCATGTTTCTGAAAGGGGTTTAACTTGGGAACAAGAGCATAATGTTTGGTATTATTATACTCGATTAGAGCCTGCGTTAAGATTGGAATATTTGAGAACAGGGCAAGAAAGATGGGCATTTACTAAAATTGAAAAATGGGCATCAGAAGGTTTGTTGAAATATAGGCCTCTACCAGAATTTGGGATGACTTTTTGATTTTGGATATAATAAGTCCATCTAGGATCTTAACATCTTTATAATTAATTTGCCTGCTCCAAAGTCGCAAGTTATTGATGCTCATAAATCCCGCTTCGCTTGGATTTCTTCGTAAAAACGGTTTAAGACGAAAATCCTGACAGGGTCGGATTTGAGTTATTTATTCATGAGCCTGTGAATGCAAATGTTAAGTTAGCAATTTGACTTTACAGAATATAAATCTTTAAATAATCTTATTTCTATTTGTTGATATGGGAAGTTCAGTTGAAGAAATTGTTATTGGAGATTTATTTCCTGAGTTGAAAGCTCCTAAAATTAAAGATTTTGGAATTCATATTGATTCATTAGCAGATGATGTCGCATCTGAATTAAAATATGCATTTCGTAATTATCTTACTGGCACCGCTATAAATCATGCATCTGATGAGGGTAGAGATGTGGTGTGTGTTGATGATATAAATTGGGCGTATAGACAACTTGTTCCTGAAAAGAGAGATTGATTATTCTACTATTCCTTTTATTCTTCTCACGCCAGCAGCGACAGATTCTTCTTTTGTTATTTTGAATTTACCGATTTCACTTGTGTTTGAGACATGAGGGCCTGTGCATATTTCTTTGCTGAAATTACCGACGCTGAAAACAGTAACTTTGTTTGGATATTTGCTTCCGAATTCTGCTTGCGCGCCTGATTTGAGAGCTTCTTTTAATGAGAGCTCTTCTGATGTGACAGGAAGTGCTTGTTTTATTTTTTCATTGACAAGAGTTTCAATTTTATTTTTTTCTTCGTCGGTAAGTTTTCTGTCAAAGTTAAAATCGAAACGCAATCTTTCAGGAGTTATGTTAGAGCCTTTTTGCTTGACTTGTGGGCCGAGAACTTTTCTTAGAGATTCATTAAGAAGATGAGTCGCTGTGTGGAGTTTTTTTGTTTTTTCGCTGTTATCTGATAAACCGGATTTGAATCTTCCAGCAGAAGATGTTTGTGAAAGTTTTTGATGATTATTAAGTTCATTTCTAAAATCGTGGTGGTTTACTAAGAATCCCTTTATTATCGCAAGTTCATCTATCATTTCAAGTGGGAAGCCATATGATTGAAACAATAAGAAAGAATCTTTTCCGGTTATTGTAGCTTGGTCAATTTCTTTTTCTGATAAATATGGGTTTTTTAATGAATATTTTTTCCCTCGCTTTTTCTTGTCAAACATTCTTCCTATTAAATCTGCTTTATTTGGGTCTTGCATTAATGCTGAGAATTTCTTTTTTTCAATAGGTGTTTTTTTATCAAAGATCTTTTTTGCAAGTTTTAAACCATTTTCCAATGTTGCCTTAAATCTTTGTTCTTCTTTTTCTAATTCTTCTATGATAAATTTTTTGTTCTTTTTTAGTTCTGGATAATCTTCTTGATAGATTTCTAAAACGCTTGGGGGGAGTTTTGTTAAACTTTCTTTTATTCCGAGTTCTTTTGCATAACGGACAGCTCTTCTAATTAATCGCCGCAAGACATAGCCATGCTCTGTGTTGCTTGGAGAAATGTTTTCTGCGAGAATGAATACTGATGCTTTAATGTGGTCTGCGATTATTCTCATTGAACGTTTATTTTGTCCATATTTCTTTCCAGATAAATTTTCAATTTCTTTTATTATCGGTAAAAAGCAATCTGTGAGATAATCATCATTTAATTCGTTAAGGATTGATATTGTTCTTTCGACACCCATTCCAGTGTCGACGTTTTTTTGACTTAATGGAATATATTTTTCTGATTCTGTTTTATTATACTCCATAAAAACGTCGTTCCAAATTTCAAAGCTGTTTACAAACATTTCTGTGTCTGGACCGCAAGGGCCTGTTTTTCCTGCGGGTCCCCACCAATTATCTAATTTTGGGAGAAAAGAAATCTTTTTTATTCCTAAATCGCGCCAGATTTTTTCTGATTCAGTATCTTTTGGAGCGTCTTTGTCGCCTTTGAAACATGTGACGCTTAATTTTTCTTTTGGAATGTTTAACCATTTTTTATTAGTAAGGAATTCATAAGAGTATTCAATTGCTTCTTCTTTGAAATAATCTCCTAAACTCCAGTTGCCAAGCATTTCAAAAAAAGTGTGGTGTGATTCGTCGCCGACTTCGTCGATATCTCCTGTGCGAATGCATTTCTGAACAGAAACTAAACGATTTCCCAAGGGATGTTTTTGTCCGAGCAAATAAGGAACTAAAGGATGCATACCTGCTGTTGTAAATAAAACTGTTGGGTCATTTGCAGGAATTAATGGTGCTGAAGGAATATGTTTGTGATTTTTACTTTTAAAAAAGTCAATATATTTTTGAATTAGTTGTTTACGTGTTGTTTTCATGAATAGAGAAGTGGGAAGGGATTTAAATGGTTTTTGTTGAGAAGATTTAGCACTCGCTTCGCTCGTGTTATTGGAAATGTTTAATATTGATTCAACTTTAAAAATATAGTAATCGATAAATCTGAACTGACATAATTTTTTGACTAATTTTATTGAGGATTTTTTAGAAATATTATTTTTATTCCAACGCTCTCAACTTGGATTGGATGTCGCTAAGTTCCATCTCAAGACTATCAAATCTTTTTTTATCTTGTTCTGCTTTTTGGTCTTTTGGAGTGTATGTTTTAACTTTTTTTAAAACGTCTTTTTCTTCTTCTTCACCATGATCAATTTTTGGCATCCTGCCTTTTGGAAGCATTATTTGAAGTTTTTTGATATTTGTTACAGAAGTGCTCATGTTTTTTCTTAATTTTTCTTTTAATCGAAGTTCCCGCATTCTTAGAATTTTATATTTTCTTATAATTCTAATTATTTTTATTAAATCCATTTCAGAATTTAGAACATCTCTTTTTATCTCAATAGCTTCTGGCTGTTCTAATTTTATATGAACTGTACTAGTTGCCATTTTAATTAATCCACTTTAGAAAAAAGATCAGTGTCGATTTTATCGACTTTTGCCTTTAGTTTGTTAATTTCACTTTCCCATAAATTTAATTCAGCTTCTTCTTCATCTTTTATCTGTTTTATATCCATTAAATTTTTCCTCATATCTGCAATTTGGTCTTTTGTTTCTTCTAAAATATCTAAAGCTTTTTGAAATCTATCTATGCGAATAAAAACTGGTTCAGAATTTTTTACTTTTTTAGCCGCCTCTTTAAATTCATAGGGGATTTCTTGTGAAAATTCTTCTCTTGGAGCTTCTTTTATTTTAGGAAGTTCAATTTCTTTAAGTTTTGGCAATGATTTTATTTGAGAAATGGATCTTAAGGGTTTTTGCATCATTTGCATTTCGTCATGGTTTTCCTCAATTTCCTGTGCAAATTTATTTGAGGATGAACTTCTGAAACTACCAATTTTTTTTGGAGGAGTATCTTTTAATATTTGGCTATTATAATTTATGCGCGGAAGTTGAGGCATCTCATTTTGTTCAATATCTATTTCTGGCAATTCTGGAAGCTGAGGCAAATCAGGCAATTCTGGAAGCTGAGGCAATTCTTCATCTTCTTCATACTCTTCAGTTCTTCCCTGTTGCTTTTTTTTACTAAACCACCCCATTTTAAAATTATATTCTATTATATATTTAACAACATATCTTTTTAAAAACCTTTCTTTTTGATAGTTTTTTAAAATATACTTTAAGTTTAAAACCGAAAGGTATTTCATACCACGTTTTGAAAATATCTCTTTTTAATGTCCTATTTTCAAACCGAAAGGTATTTATTTGGTAATTTTTGTTTAACTTAATGCAAACTAAATTTCTTAAAGATGCGGTTGGTTCCATTGTTGGAAAACAGATGGAGCCCTTGGTTGATATTCTTAATGGGGATAATTATGTTAATGAATTTTTAATCGCAAAGAAATTAGGTATTGAGATTAATCAAACAAGAAATATTTTATATAGGTTAACTGATTATGGATTGGTTTCTTCAACTAGAAAGAAAGATGCTAGAAAAGGATGGTATACTTATTTTTGGAAGATTGAAGTTCTTAAGAGTTTAGAGTTTTTAGAAACTGTGTTGGAAAAAAAGATAAGTGAATTTAAGAATCAGATTAAAAGCAGGGAGACAAAATTGTTTTATGTTTGTGAAACATGTAATGTGGAATATAATGAAGAGAATGCTATGCTGAATAATTTTACATGCAATGAATGCGGGAATGTTTTTATTATTAAGGATAATTCAAAGAATTTGAAAGATTTTAAGAAGGAACTGGATTTTCTAGAAAAGCAATTAGTATTGCTGAATTTAGAATTAGATAGTGAGAAATCAAAAGAAGATAAGAAAAGAGTGCGTGTGATTAAGAAAGATAAGAAAGAGAAAGACAAGAAATCTAAAGAAAAAAGATTGAAGAGAAAAAAGGAGAAAGAGAAATTAGTATTGATAGCAAATAAGGGAAAGAAAATAGTTAAGCCAAAAAAGAAAGTTGTTAAAAAATCCAAGAAGAGTAAAAATAAAAAACAAATTGTGAAGAAACCCGTGAAGAAAAATTCTAAAAAGAAGAGGAAATAAATGGCATATGTTTATCAAGTTTCTGCTGAACCCAAAAAAAGGGGGTTTGATTTTCTTAGTAGTTTAAGTGTGACTTTGTGGCTGATAATTATTGATGTTGTTGTTTATTTTGCTTTGATTTTAAATTTTCCAAATCAGACAATTGATATTGGCGGGAAAGCCTATCAAACTTTTCATCCATTTATTCAAGAGAATATTGCTATTGGTTTAGAGAATATTTCTGAGTTGAGGATTTGGACTTTTGTGACGAGTATGTTTATGCATGGCGGGATTTTTCATTTGTTTATGAATATGATTTCTTTGTTATTTGTTGGAGGACTTGTCGAGAAGCTTTTAGGAAAGAAAAGGTATTTGTATTTTTACTTGTTGTGTGGTATTGCGGCTGGTTTGTTTTATATAATTGCTGAGTTGTTTTTTCCGAGTGGTTTGGTTGCCGTCGGTGCTTCGGGAGCATTGTTTGGTTTAGTTGGATTTTTGATGTTGATTACTCCGAACCTGCCGGTTTATGTATTTTTTATTCCAATTCCAATTAAGATGAAATATGCTGCGCCTGGTTTGTTGATTGTTCTTTGGTTAATTTCAATTGCAGCAGATATTCCTATTGGAAATACTGCGCATCTTGGTGGTTTGGTTGCAGGATTGCTTTATGGAGTTTATGTTAAAAAGAAGTATAAACGAAAAGCAAAAGCTATAAGCAGGTATTTTTCTTGAAGATACGTTCGCTACGCTCACTTATCTTTGACTCAGAAATTCTGCTTTGCTTGAATTTCTTCGCTGACGACGAGATTGATGTAGAGAAACTTTAAAATTAGCGCCCCTTTCAATCTCATAATTTTTCCTGCGATAAACCTTAAGGCTCTTCATTCTAGATAATATTGAAAGATTATTAAAGTATAAATTATTAGCAACATTATGAAAATCTTTAAACAAGAAACTGATAAATCTTGTGGTGTTGCGTGCTTAAGAAGTATTTTTAATCATTATGGAAATAATTTTTCTGAAAAAGATCTATGGGATAAACATCGTCCTTTTCAAACTCAAAATGATGGAATTAGAAATCCTATCTTAAATTTAGGAGTGACTGCTCTAAAATTTGGTTTTGATGTGATTTATATTGGATATAACCCGATTATTACTAATAATAACCCTTCAAATAACTTAAAAAAGTCTCTAGAAGAGAAATCAAAAACCTATTTCGATTATGGAAAGTTTTATGTTGATGAAGCGTTGAAATTCCTTGAATTGGGTGGAAAATTAAAGATTGAAAAGCTGAATATAGAAAAAATAAAAGATATTATTAATAAGAACAAATTTGCTTTGGTAGAGATTAAACCTGCTTTTGTTTATAATAGAGGAAACATTAATATGAATCATAAAGTCATCGTTACAGGTTATAATAAAAAAGGATTCAAAATCCTTAATCCAAGTGATGCAAAGGAACACCTGTGGGATTTTGATACATTTCTGTTAGCATTTTATGCAGCAATTCCAGAATTACTAATTATAAAAAGCAGAAAATAAATTAGGGGACACCTTCGGTTCAAATTTTAAAATTATTTTCTACCAAATATCTTTGTTAAACAAAAATTTATTAAGAACTAGCTATTTTTTCGAGAGTTTCTGAGGCATCTGTATCAGGCACCCATTCACCATTTGTATCTTCATGACATGGAACCATTTTCATTCCTAAAGGAGGAAAGTAATTCATTGCAGCTGCAGAAGCTGCCGCACCTTGAGGATCAACAATTCCTGCTACTCCAAAAAGTTCTCTTCTATATTTTTCCATTTGCGGAAGAAAATCTGTGTTATACATTTAGTTTATTAGAAAGAGTCCTTTAAATGTTTTATTATATTAAAAATTTTCTTGAAGCAAAGTTATAAAAACAAAATTTTCTTTATAGTGGAATGAAAAAGAAAAGAGGGAAGAAACAAATCAGAAAAACGAAAGTTGATAATTCTATTCTTGGATTATATAAACAGAGTTGGAATTATATTAAAGAATCGAGAAATTATATTTATTCTATTATTGGGGTTTTTGTTGTTTTTGCTTTAATTGGTTATTTGGTTCCGCCGACGCCTGAAGTTCAAGATATGATTATGGAATTCCTGAAAGATTTGATAGAGAAGACTCAAAATTTGAATCAAGGGGAATTAACTGCTTATATTTTTTGGAATAATTTGCAGAGTGCTTTTACTGGATTGTTTTTTGGAATTGTTCTTGGATTTTTTTCTGTGATAGCGACTATGATTAATGGCTATGTTGTTGGTTATGTTTCGAAGCTGGCTGTTGGAGTTGAAGGACTAAGTGTTTTGTGGCAATTAGTTCCTCATGGAATTTTTGAATTGCCTGCTGTTTTGGTTTCTTTAGGATTAGGATCAAAGTTGGGAAGTTTTATTTTTCAGGAGAAAAAGATTGAGAGTTTGAAACATTTCTTGTGGATGTCTTTTTTGGTTTTTGTTTTAATAGTTCTTCCCTTGTTGATTATTGCTGCGATTATAGAAGGGGGATTAATTAATTTTTTTAGGTGATTGGGTTTTGGCGAAATCCCTCTTTTTTTGATTTTACTTTGATTTTTTAATAACTCGCGACCTCACTCGAACAAATTTTTGAGGTGACACTCGTGAAATCGCTCGCCCACTTTAGTCAGCAAGCTGACACCCGCCCTATTTCGACACTGAATTTCCTAAATAATACTAAAAATCAAAGGGTTTCACCAAATCTAGTGATAAGAAATTTTATAAAGTATGATTTCTTACTATAATTATCAAAAGGAGGTTAAAATGCAAAATAATTGGCAAACTTGGGTTATTGCTATTGGAGGTATTGTAGCTATTGTGGGGCAGTTTTGGGGTGGAGCAGAACCAAACTACTATCTTCCATTAATTGGCGGTGTCTTAGCTTTAATCGGCGCTGTTTCAAATTAACTTAACTTTAGAATTCTTTTTCTTTTTATTTGCTTATTTTAGTATTGAATTAATCTTTTAAGTCGCTGATTCCAAGCAAAATAAAAAGAACTCCAATCATTATTACAAACCAGAATAGACCACCTTGAAGAAACAGCCATGCTGAGTGCAGGATGTTTGTTTGTTTTCCAAAAATCCACCAGTTGTAAGCTGATGAAGCCCATGCAACTAAGATAGTGCCTATTACCAGTATTAATCCTAATAAAAGTTCTGCCCACTTATTCATGAATTCTTGAGATAAGTTTTGTTTAAAAAGATTATGGAGTTTAAGAATATAATATTCGTTACTACTTTAGTAGATGAATTTAATGGTTTTGTAAAAATGCCTCTAACCACAATCCTACTTAGTTATTTAATTTTAATTTCTCAATTAAATATTTGCACTCTTGAGGAGATATATTATCTTATTTGTTTTTGAAAAAATATTGAATTCTTATGAAGACTATTTAGATAATTCAAATTAAATTTTCCTGAGTGTGTCTAAAAATAGTTTTTTCTAATGACTTATTCCGACGCAATTTCATAGTCCCACCATCCACTCCCCTACCACCCGCCCGAGTAGTTAGTGAATTAATGAAATTGCGTCGGTAAATAACCTTATATTGAATGAATTATTAGACACGCCCAATTGTCCTAAAACTTTAAAAATGTAAAATTTTATTTATATTATAAATGATACCGACAAAAGCTTTTTTGACTAAAGGCGTGGGAATGCACAAAGATAGACTTGCATCTTTTGAATTGGCGTTGAGAAATGCGGGAATTGAGAAGTGCAACTTAGTTTATGTTTCAAGTATTTTTCCTCCGAACTGCCAAATGACTTCTAAAGATGAAGGAATTAAATTATTGAGGCCAGGGCAGATTACTTTTTGCGTGATGGCGCGAAGCGAGACAAATGAGCCAAACAGATTAGTTTCTGCGGCGATTGGATTGGCGATGCCTAAAGATACAAACAATTATGGATATATTTCTGAACATCATGCGTATGGTGAAGTTGCAAAAAAATCCGGAGAATATGCTGAAGATTTGGCTGCGACAATGTTAGCGACAACTTTAGGAATTGAATTTGATTCAGACAAAGCGTGGGAAGAAAGAGAGCAAGTTTACAAAGCGAGCGGACAAATTTTCAAGACTACAAACAACTGCCAGTCATCTGAAGGAAACAAAGACGGCTTGTGGACAACTGTTATTTCTGCTGTTGTGTTTGTTGATTATAATCAGATAAAAAGGGAATGATTTTATTAGCGCTCGTTTTTGACAATCTCTTCGCTTGACGATAAAGATAATGCAGAAAACTTTTAACATATTTGTTCGACAAAAAAGAGTTATATCTTAAAGGGAAATCTGTAAAGTTCACTTTCTAACTAAAAATTAGCACTCACAAGCTCGTGATATTGATTATTCGCACCCCGACTTTGTTATTGATAAAAATTACCAAAGTCAAAATGCTCACTCAAAACTGACTTCGTCAAGTTTTTCGCTTAAAGAGATTATTAACGAAAAATCGTGGACTATGGACCGATTTTGAGCAGTTATCCTCGCGACTCTGGAGCGAGCTATTTTTACAAAGTGTGTAGTTAAGATGTTTACTTAACAAAATTAACAAGATTTATATATCGATTATAAGATTTCTTATTATGAAAGACATGAAAAAAGTCAAAGGAATAAAGATTGAAAAATCAATGAAGGTTTCTGAGTTAGTTGACGGAATGAAAGGAATGGGTTTTGGAGCTGGGCGAATTGGCGAGGCTGCTGAGATTTATTCTGAAATGATTAAAGATAAGAATTGCAAAGTTTTCTTTGGAGTCGCAGGCGCTATGGTTCCTTCAGGAATGAAACATGTTATTCTTGAGGTTTTAGATAATGCTGATGTTTTTGTGACGACAGGAGCGAACTTGACTCATGATTTAGTTGAGGCGCTCGGAAGTAGCCATTATAAACTTGCAAAATGGGACGATGAAGAACTTCATGAAAAAGGTCTTGACAGAATGTATAATGTCGCAATGCCGAATGATGTTTATGAAAAGATGGAAGATTTTTTTGAAAATAATTGGAAAGAATTTCAAGAATGTAAAACAATAAAAGAATTTTTATGGAAGATTGGAGAAATTTTGAGTGAGGAAAAAGATTTTGGTTCAGAATCCCCCC
>Ga0209210_1000202_pt1 | contig 68672 bp, 82 predicted proteins | sample RifGroA1_FD_183991 | JGI IMG/M metagenome (GOLD analysis project Ga0209210, IMG submission 183991) | Contaminated groundwater microbial communities from Rifle, Colorado, USA - Rifle Groundwater A1 (SPAdes) (version 2) | ecosystem: Environmental > Aquatic > Deep subsurface > Groundwater >...
ACTCATGGACTGGTTAATCTGGTATAACGGAGAAAGACCTCATCACTCCCTTGGACTACTTTCCCCATTCCAAGCTATGATGTTTTCATTACAACCCCGAGAGTGCCAAATGTGGTGGACGGATACAAACGATTGACAATGCACGTTGATTTCTATACTATATCTCGCACAGCTCGTCTCGAGCTCGTTTCATTTAAGATGACCAGGTCGTCTAAAAAAGGTCCATACGTTGACCCTCGGGTACTCAAGAAGTTAGAGGGTAAAAATCCTGCCACGGCTGGGGTAATTAAGACGTGGTCGCGAGCCTGCCAGATTGCGCCAGAGATGGTCGGTTTCACCTTCGGGGTTCACAATGGCAAGGACCACATAGAGGTATTTGTCACCGAGGACATGGTTGGACACCGCCTCGGTGAGTTTTCACTCACACGTAAATTTACGAGACACGGCGGTAAAATGCAGAAAGATCTTGAACAAAAGCAGAAGGAGACTGAAATCGCGGCCGCCAAGGCGGTAAAGGGAGCGACAGAGGCGAAAAAGTAGATTTGAGATTCAGGATTTAAAATTTATGAATGAAGCAAAAGCCACATTATCAAACTACAGACAGTCTCCGCGCAAAGTGCGTCTAGTGGCTGATACTCTCCGCGGGAAGTCAGTGGAGGAAGCTATCACCACTCTCTCGTTTATCCCGAAGCGCTCCGCTTTACCGCTTCAGAAACTATTAGCCTCAGCTCTGGCGAATGCCAAAGATCTCTCTATGTCCACAGAGGGTCTAGTTGTTAAGGAAATCAGAGTCGACGCAGGTGCTACTCTCTACCGTAGCCAGCCGCGTTCTTACAGAGGAGGCGATAGTACGACGAGGAAGCGCACTTCTCACATCAGCGTAACACTCGGTCCGAAAAAATAGCATGACCCACACCGTACATCCATATTCACATCGTTTAGGCATTCTTCGAGATTGGAAATCGCGCTGGTTTTCGCCGAAGGGTAGATATAAATACGCTTTGCGCGGCGATATTTTGATTCGGCAGTATTTAGAAAAGAAGCTCAAGGGATTCTTCGTGGCTCTTATTGAGATAGAGAGAAGTGAGAAATCCTTGCGTATCATTTTGAGCTCCTCTCGCCCGGGTATGATTATCGGGCGCCAAGGCGACGGGGCAGAATTGCTTCGCAAAGAAATCAAGTCGCTCCTCTTGAAACACAAACTGCTGGAAGAAAAGGTGGATGTTAGACTCGATATTAAGGAAATTAAGTCAGCCGAGACCAATGCCGCCATAGTGTCGCAGATGATAGTCGAGGGTCTTGAAAAACGTTTGCCGTTTAGGAGAGTGATGAAGCAAATGCTTGAAAAAGTAATGGCCAATCGTGATGTGCTCGGGGTGCGCATCTTTCTGGCCGGTCGTCTTGGTGGCGCTACTATGAGCCGTACGGAAGATCGTAAGCTCGGTCGCATTCCTCTCCAGACTCTGCGTGCCGACGTTGACTACGCGCTTACTAAAGCAGTGATGCCTTACGGCACTATCGGGGTTAAGGTCTGGATCTATAAGGGCGATATCTTTAAATAGTTCGACAAGCTCACCATAAATAGCATGTTATTTCCTAAGAAAGTTAAATATAGAAAGTGGCATACTATGAGAAGTAATCCCGTGAAAGTGGGAGTAGCCACCCGTGGACTCTCGGTTGCTTTCGGCTCGTATGGACTAAAAGCGCTTGGTCCCGCTCGTATCCGCTCTAATCAAATTGAGTCTGCCAGGAAGGTTCTCTCTCGTTCCGTAGGCAAGACCGGCCGCTTCTGGATTCGTATTTTCCCGGACATGCCTTATACCACCAAACCGGCGGAAGTGAAGCTGGGTAAAGGCAAAGGGGATCTTGCAGGTTATGTCGCGCCGGTCCTTCCCGGTAGGATAATTTTTGAGGTAGACGGGGTGGATGAAGCAGGGGCTCGGGAAGCTCTCCGTAAGGCGGGTACCAAATTACCGGTCAAGACTAAAGTAGTGGCAAGGTAAATATATGAAGAAGGCAACCTACAGCGGAAAATCGAAACAGGATTTAATAAAAGCTCTCCAAGAGAGACGGGAGACTTTGCGCAAACTAAGATTTGGATCAACCGGTTCCAAAGCTCGCAATGTGAAAGGCACGGGCAGTACGAGAAAAGATATCGCTCGCATCATGACGGAGCTAAATAGTTCGACTTCGCTCACTACAAGTAAATAAAATGAAAAAAACACTTTCTGGCACGGTAGTTTCAAACAAAATGAAAGACACTATAGTTGTCTCAGTCGAGCGCTACGAGAAGCATCCTCGGTACTTCAAGTTCGTAAAACGACGCAAGAAATTCAAGGCCCATGACGCTGGCAATACCGCCAAGATTGGTGATAAAGTACAAATCGTCGAAACCAGGCCGATTTCAAAGGAAAAGAGTTTCAAGCTCCTAACTTCTTAAGTCATGATTCAACCGCAATCCATTGTTCAAATTGCAGACAACTCCGGAGCAAAACTCGGCCGTGTCTTCAAGGTCCTCGGAAGTTCTAAAAAACGCTATGCTTCTATCGGGGAACTTGTGGTACTCTCAGTTCAGAAAGCTGAACCTAGAAAGCAGGTTAAAAAGAAGGATATTCTTTGCGGAATAGTCGTGCGGCAGAGAGCGCCTTTCCGACGCAAGGATGGCACGTATGTGCGTTTTGATGAAAATGCCGTGGTTATCCTGGATGGTACCAAAAAAGAACCATTGGCTGGCCGAGTTTTCGGCCCGGTGCCGAGAGAGATTGGAGAAATGGGATTCCAAAAGATTATTTCCTTAGCGCCAGAAGTAGTCTAGTTCGACAAGCTCACTATAAATAAAACTATGCATGTAAAAAAGGGAGACAATGTAATAGTGTTAACGGGTAAAGATAAGGGCAAGATAGGCAAAATCCTGAAAGCTTTTCCGCGCGAAGACCTAGTCTTGGTGGAAGGGGTTAATGCTAAAAAGGTCCACGAGCGTCCGAAAAAGAGCGGCGCTAAAGGCACAATCATAGAAAAGAACTTTCCTATCCATGTCTCGAATGTCAAGAAACAATGAACAAAAAACAATTAACAATAAAAGAAAAAGCAAAAATGCTCCCAGGTTATAAAAACCTTATGCAGATGCCCAGGATATTAAAGGTGGTAGTTTCTTCCGGCGTGGGTTCATTTAAGGATAAGACAAAATTTAAAGTAGTCGAAGATCGTCTCGCTCGCATCACCGGCCAAAAACCGGCTCCTCGTGGAGCCAAGATTTCGATTGCCAGCTTCAAATCCCGACAAGGAGACGTCGTTGGTTATCAAGTAACTCTGCGGGGGAAGCGCATGTTTGATTTTCTAGATAGGTTGGTTGATCTTGCTCTCCCACGCACAAAGGATTTTCGCGGTATTTCTCCCAACGCGGCCGATGAGATGGGTAATTATACTTTGGGTATCAAAGAGCACAACATTTTTCCCGAAACTTCGGACGAAGAACTCAAAGACGTTTTCGGTCTGGCCGTCACCATCGTCACCTCCGCCAAGTCCAAAGAAGAAGTCCTCGCTTTCCTCACCCACCTCGGCTTCCCATTTAAGAAATAGTTGACATATATATTCTGTCTATATAATATATATACATGACTGAACAAGTAATATTTAAAATTGATAAGAAACTTAAAGATCAGGCAATGAAGAAAGCTAAGCTTGAGGGAACTACGTACTCTACTGTGCTCAAAGAAGCTACCCAGGCTTATATCGAGGATCAGTTTGAAATAGGCATAGTTTATAATCCTAAACTTATTCGTGATGTTCGACAGGCTGAGAGAGAAATTAAGGCAGGTAAAATTCTCAGAGGTGATCTCGATGAGTTAATGAAGAAGGTATAATAGACAAATGATTTCTGTTGCTTACACTCCTAAGTTTGTCCGGCAATACAAAAACTCAACAGTCTAATCAAGGAGGAAATAAAACAAAGAATTGTTCTATTTAAAAAAGATTCCAATAACCCTCGTTTAAAAGTCCATAAACTTCATGGAGATCTTGCTGATAGCTGGTCTTTTTCTATAGATTATAAATATCGAATTGTCTTCAAGTATATGTCTCGGAACGAAGTTATCCTTCTGGCCAAGGCCTCCCCTGATTCAGGCCTTGTCATGAGGACTCACTACTCGTAATCAATGTTCTTTCCAAGGCGCCGGGTACAACCCGGTGCCTTCTTCTATCTGGAGCGCTTATATATATGTAAACCCTTGAATCTGGGCAATCTCTATGTTAAGCTGTCGCAACGGCTTTAGGAGCCTTTTTGTTTAGTTATGTTGTTTAGTTATGGCTAAAACATCCGTAATAGCACGGTCGAAAAAAAAGCCCAAGTTCTCTACTAGGGCGACTTCGCGCTGTTTCCGTTGTGGCAGGGGGCGTGGTTACATGCGTGACTTCGACCTCTGCCGTATCTGCTTTAGAGAACTTGCCAATGAAGGTAAGATTCCGGGTGTAAAGAAGTCTTCTTGGTAGACAATAATATGGATACAATTTCGAACATGATTATACAAATCAAGAATGCCGGCAGCGCTGGCCATGTTCGTGTTCTGGTGCCTTACTCCAAGTTTAAGCACTCTATAGCAGAGGTGTTAAAGAAAGAAAATTTCATCAAAGACGTTGAAACCGAATCTCAAAAGGGTAAAAAGATGTTAGCTATGAATCTTTTCATGGAAAATCGTGTGCCGAAAATCAAAGGGGTAAAGCGGATTTCCAAACCGTCGAGGAGGATTTATAAAAAATCTTCCGATATCCGTTCTGTTAAAAATGGTTACGGAGCCCTCATCCTTTCCACTTCTCAAGGAATAATGTCCGGCCGCGAGGCAAGACGAGCTAGCCTCGGTGGCGAAGCCCTGTTTACCATATGGTAGTTTATTGTTATGTCTAGAATAGGGAAAAAAATTATCATACTGCCGGCAAATACCGAGATTAAAGTCTCTGGCGGTAGCGTTTCGGTCAAGGGGCCTTTGGGCGAACTTTCGCGCATCCTTCACCCGGCGATTGATGTCAAGATTAGCGGCAACGAAGTGAGTATTCATCCGAAAAAGTTGACTCTCGAATCACGGGCTCTTTGGGGCACTTTCGCTTCCCACATTACCAATATGGTTTCCGGCGTCAACAAACCATTCGAAAAGAAACTCATTCTCGAAGGCATTGGCTTCAAGTCTGAAGTTAAAGGTAGCCCCGCTTCACCCCGCCAAGGCGGGGCAAGCGGGGCAAGTGAGATTATTCTGGCACTAGGCTTCTCTCATCCAGTGATTGTCTCGATCCCTAAGGGCCTCGAAGTTACCGCTGAGAAAAATGTCATAACCATATCCGGCTCGGATAAAGAAGCAGTTGGTCAGTTCGCCTCCAAACTGCGTTCGCTCAAGAAACCGGAGCCCTACAAAGGCAAGGGTATGCGCTATCAGAGTGAGATAATCAAGCGCAAACAGGGTAAAAAATTAGTATAATGCAATCCGCACGCGACAGAAGGCACAAGAAAATTAGAGCGAAAATTTCCGGCACTTCCACTTGCCCGCGCCTGTCTGTTTATAAATCAAATACCGCCATCTACGCCCAGCTTATCGATGACGACAAGGCCGTTACTTTAGCGTCCGCCACCGGCGTGGACGCTCTCAAAGTCGGCGCGGAAATTGCCAAAAAAGCGACAGCCAAGAAAATTGAGAAAGTGGTCTTCGACCGAGGTGGCTATATTTATACTGGTAAAGTTCGTATTCTTGCCGAGAGTGCGCGTAAAGCTGGGTTAAAATTCTAGTTCGACAAGCTCACTATAAATAGTATGAACGAAGAAACAAATACAATTATTCCCGTCGACCCAACCCCGGTCATTCCTACTCCCAAAGTTCGAGAGAACAGAGGGGGGGATAGAGGCAAGAGGTCAAACCGTCGTTCGTCACGCCGCGACCCTCGTGCTAAACCGGAATTTGACCAAAAAATCGTCAGTCTCCGACGTGTCACTCGCGTGATGGCTGGTGGCAGACGCTTCAGCTTCTCAGTTTGCTTGGTGGCGGGCAATAGAAAGGGGTCTGTGGGTGTAGGTCAAGGCAAGGCTGGAGATACGCCACTTGCCATAGAGAAAGCTTTTCGTGACGCCAAAAAACACATGATTACGGTCAATACCACCAAGGAAATGTCTATCCCGCACGAAGTGGAGGCCAAATTCAGCTCTTCACGCGTAAAGATTATGCCAGCCCGGGGCAAGGGTATTCTCGCAGGGAGCTCCGTGCGCACAGTTCTCGAGCTTGCCGGTCTCCGAGAAATAGGCGCCAAGCTTTTCTCAAGGTCGAAGAACAACGCTAATAATGCCTTTGTAGCCATAAAGGCGCTTAAACAACTCGAGACCACTAAAATAAGAGACCGCAAATAGCATGCAATTTCATAATCTTCAAGCCAAGACAAAAAGAAAATATGCGCGACAAGTGGGACGTGGCGGTACGCGTGGTAAAACGGCCGGTCGTGGCACTAAAGGTCAGAATGCTCGCGCCGGCCGCAAGAAACGACCGGAGCTACGCGATATAATTAAACGCATACCGAAACTTCGCGGTCGCGGCAAGTCATCTTTGAAATCTTTCCAGATTAAGCTTAAGGGGGACGCTCTCAAGGCGCGCTTGGCGCTAAATAAAAATGTCTAAACTTATTGAGAAATTAAGACTTATTTTCGGCGACCAATCGCTTCGCAAGCGGATATTTTTTATTCTCGGTATTTTAGCTGTTTCTCGCTTGTTTGCCATCATTCCTATTCCAGGGATTGATACCATGCGTCTCCAGAGTCTCTTTGCCGGGTCTGAATTTCTTAGTCTTTTAAACATTTTCTCTGGGGGAGGACTCTCCAATCTATCCATAGTGATGCTTGGCGTTGGTCCTTTCATTACGGCCTCGATCATCATGCAACTTATGACTGTGATGGTGCCGAAGCTCAAAGCGCTTTACCAAGAAGAAGGGGAGGCGGGCCGGCGCCGATTCGCCCAATACTCACGGCTCTTGACAGTACCATTGGCAATTATCCAAGGCTACGCGTTTATCAAACTACTCCAAGGGCAAAGTATTCTGCCTCCACTTCCCGTGAGTCATCTTGCGGTGGATATCTTAGTGATTGTAGCGGGCTCGGTGCTTCTGATGTGGCTTGGCGAACTCATAACAGAATTCGGAGTTGGTAATGGCGTTTCTCTCATTATCTTTGCCGGCATTGTCTCGCAGTTGCCAACGGCGGTGAGTCAGCTTATTTTTACATTTGACTTAGCACAAATACCCATCTATGTTGCGGGTCTTGCCGTCGCTGTTTTAGTCACCTTTGGCGTGGTAATAGTGACGGAGGCGGAGCGGCCGATACCAATTACTTACGCCAAGCAAGTCAGAGGCGGGCGTAGTTACGGGGGTCTCTCCACCTATTTGCCTTTGCGCGTCAATCAGGCCGGTGTCATTCCCATTATTTTTGCGCTCTCGATTCTTCTTTTCCCTCAAATGATTTTCCAATTCCTGACCCAATCAAGCGTGGGCTTAATAGGAGATGTAGCTAGTTTCGCGTTAGCGCTACTCTCCAACTCCTGGTTTTATACTTCGGCTTATTTTGTACTGGTTTTTCTCTTTACTTATTTCTATACCGCTGTTACTTTCGACCCTGATTCCATTGCTACCAATCTTCAGAAATCCGGTGCCTTTGTTCCCGGAGTGCGACCGGGCGAGGCCACTTCCGACTACATTTCGCGTATTCTCACTCGTCTGACTCTAGTAGGAGCGCTTTTCTTGGGCGTTATTGCTATCCTGCCTCTCATTCTGCGTTCTTTGACGGGCATCCAAGCTCTAGCTATCGGGGGTACGGCGCTTCTTATCGTGGTCTCTGTTGTGATTGATTTAGTGAAGAAGATTGACGCGCAAGTTTCTGTGCGAGAGTATTAAGCGATGATAAAAACTTTTGTTCTTATGGGTCTCCCTGGTTCGGGCAAAGGTAAGCAAGCTGATTTTTTGAGTCAAAGAACGGGGTTTGTCATATGCGACACAGGTGACGAGTTACGCAAGTTGGCCGCAGAAAATAACGATCTTGGTCGAAAGGTGGTAAAGATATTGAATAGCGGGGATATTCTGCCACATTGGTTTGGTTTTCACTTCTTTATCACCCGTCTGCTCGGTCTCTCTTCAGACGATGGAATCCTTTTTGAAGGCGTGGGGCGCAAAGAGCCGGAGGCTAGGCTTTTTGCCGAGGTTTGTGAGTGGCTGGGGCGGGATTTTAGAGTACTTCACGTCAAAGTATCTGAAGTCTCTGTTGCCGAACGTCTGCGTAAACGTCAAGAGATTGAGGGTCGTAAAGATGATGACCCTTTAGTCTTTCAAAACAGGTTAAAGAATTTCTACGAACATACTGCTCCCGCTGTAGAATATTTTCGTTCCATAAACAAGGTGATTGATATCAATGGCGAACCGCTACCGGACGCGGTCTTTGCTGAAGTATGGCAAAAAGTTTCTGCTTTATGATTAAACTAAAAAACCCGGAAGAAATAGAGATTTTGCGTGAAGGAGGCAAGAGGCTGGCGGAAATTCTCTCAGCTCTCGCCTTGAAAGTGGTGTCCGGTGTTTTGGCGCTCGAACTTGAAGAAGAAGCCATGAGACTGATAAAAGAGGGTGGAGACAAACCGGCTTTTCTAGGGTATCGACCGCAGGGCGCCAAGCGTCCATTCCCCGCGGCACTCTGTGTTTCCGTAAACGATGAGATTGTCCACGGTATACCCAATGAGACAGAGAAAATCATAAAAGAGGGCGATATCGTCTCTCTGGACTTTGGCCTTCTGCATCGCGGCCTTATTACTGATGCTGCTATTACCGTACCAGTCGGCGAAGTTGGCGAGGAATCGAAAAAACTCATTGAAACAACCAGAACAGCGCTTGCGAGCGGTATCAAAACTGCTTTGCCAGGTTCGACTATAGGCGATATAGGCGCTGCCATAACGAGAGTTGTCCGAGAGAGCGGTTTTACCCTCGCAGATAGTCTGGTCGGCCATGGTGTTGGGTATAGAGTCCATGAGGATCCGTTTGTTCCAAATTTCGGCGTTGTCGGGATGGGAGAAAAATTAGTGCCGGGATTAGTCATCGCTATTGAGCCGATGGTCAATATCGGTAGATCCGGCATCAAAACGTCATCCGATGGTTACACTATCAAGACTCGCGATGGCTCTAGAAGCGCTCACTTCGAACACACGGTTGCAATCACAGAGAAAGGCAATATAATACTGACTTTATGATGAAACATCTGAAAGAGGAAAAAACTTTTGTTCTTATTAAACCCGATGGCGTACAAAAAGGGTTAATTGGAGAAATTATTAAACGTTTTGAACAGAGGGACCTTAAAATTGTGGCTTTGGAGTTGTTTCAGCCGACGGTGGAGGAAATTGATAAACATTATCCCAAAGATCCAACGTGGATTGCTCGTCTGGGTGAAAAAAGTCTTGGCACTTATCAAAAATATAATATCGACCCCAAACCGATCCTTGGTACCGATAACCCGGCTGAAATTGGGAAAATGGTGAGAGGTTGGATTGTAGATTATATGAGCTCGGCGCCTCTGGTGCGCGTAGTGGTGCAGGGACTCCATGCCGTTGATATGGTTCGTAAAATCGCCGGTTCAACTCTGCCGTATCAGGCGGATATGGGTACTATTCGAGGCGATTTCTCAAACGATTCACCGGCTCTGGCAAACAGCGAAAAGCGAGCTGTGATGAACCTAATGCATGCTTCAGAGACACAGGAGGAAGCCAAGCATGAGATCACACACTGGTTTGACGATTCAAACATCTTGGACTACAAGCGATTTGGTGTCGATGAGTAGACGGAGAGACTTTACGGCATGTTTTTAGAGACAAGTCTATACGATATCAACAGTTTTTTTATTCTTATGCGTTATAATGTATGCAGGGTTATTTGAGGTATTATCTAGCTAAAATATTTTTAGGGAGTCCTAATCGTTTTGCCCCTTGGGGCAGATCTGCGGACACCCACCTAGTTTTGAAACTAGGGTATACCAAAATAACCCTACAAAAGCGCTCCGCTTTCGCGGAGATTTTTTGTTAGAATGAGATAATGAAAAAATATCCACTTTTATACATCGCCTTTGTTCTGGTTATACTCTTAGCGGTTGTTCATTTTGTCGCGGATGCCCTCTATCTCTACTGGGCTTTATGGTGGTTCGATAATCTATCACATTTTCTGGCAGGATTTTCGCTTGGATTTTTCTCACTCCATATTTTCTATGAATCCGGTCTCTTTGGAAACAAATTATCATTATCGAAAGCAGTCTTTATAAGTTTTATATTCGTGATGATACTCGGTGGTGTTTGGGAAATTTTCGAATATATAAATGGTCTCACTCAATCCACGGAGAAATATTCTCTCGATGTGATACACGATTTGTTATCGGATGCTCTGGGAGCTATCCTTGCGCTTTTGTTGTCACCGCTTCTAGCGGGATCCCGCCACAGGCGGTGACGAAACGGTTTCTAAGATTTTCTTGAGTACTTCGGGTTGTTTTAGGGCGATCTCTGCAAGAATTTTTCTATCCAATACGATATCCGCTTTTTTTAAAAGGGGAATAAACTTTGAATAAGAAACCCCGTTCTCTTTAAGCAGGGCAGAAAGACGCACGTTCCAAAGGCGACGGAAGTCACCCTTCTTATCTCTCCTATGCTCGAAGGAGTATGTCCCGGCATGCATGATAGCTTCATTGGCCTGTCTCTCTTTCTTTGAGCGACCGTACCTATAGCCCTTCACCTTACGGAGAATATTTTTTCTGCTTTTGAGCGCGTTTACGCCTTTCTTTACTCTGGTCATTGAAGTACTTGTAGTGAGCTTGTCGAACTATAAATTAACTAAATAGCGACTTCTTGATTTATTGCTCATATGGAATTCGGTCTTACGGTTTTTAGTGGATTTTGTCGCTTGGCGTTCCTTGGCGTTGAAATGGTCCTGCCCGGACTTACGTGCCAAAAGCTTGCCCGATTTGGTGACCTTAAGGCGCTTGGCATAAGACTTATTGGTTTTCATACTCATGGTGAGCTCTACATACTACTTATTTTTCGCTAGGTGTCTAGTTCAAGCTCTTTCAATGATAGTGGTCATGCCCTTGGGGCTCTTTTTCGCAGGATCGGCGACTTTGTAGTTCACACTCACGAATTTAAGCATGCGTTCAATACGCTCCTTCAAAAACTTCTCATCAAGATATTTAGCTCGTCCGGGCAGAAAGAGGTCAACCTTAACGCGGTTGCCTTCCGAGAGCCATTCACTGGTCTTTTTGGCCTTCAGGATGAGGTCATGGTCGCCGGTACCGAGTTTGACTTGTACGGTTTTCACCTCCGCAGAATGGGACCTGCCGGCCTGTTTGGACTTTTTATTTTCTTCGTAGAGATAGCGGCCGAAGTCGGCGATCTTAGCTACCGGCGGAGTGGCATTGGGGGAAATCTCAATGAGGTCTCCTCCGAGCTCCTCGGTTTTCTTAAGAGCTTCCTCAAGAGTGAGGATACCGAGATTTTCTCCTTTCGGTCCGATAATACGAAGCTCTCGCGCTCTTATCTGCTGGTTAATGCGGGGTTGTTGCAACGTCTATGTAGCTTAATTATTTCTACTCTACCATGGGTGTATAATTATTACAATGGATCCAGTAGTAGAATTTTAATCCGATTATGTTCTATGCATACGTTCTTGAGGGGGTAAATGGTGACTTGTATACTGGGTACACCAAAGATCTAAAAAAACGAGTACAAGAACATAATCAAGGGCTAAATTCTTCTACAAAAAGATATGGTCCATGGAAACTGATATACTATGAGGCATCTCTCAATGTGATAGATACCAAGAGAAGGGAAGGATATCTCAAGACCACTCAAGGTAGAAGATTATTGAAGAGACGTCTCAAGGAGTATTTATACAATAAGAAGAATTTAGCAGATTAAAATTTCACTACTGGATGGAATACAAACACAACCCGCCAACTCTAGCCGAGTTAAGAATGTACAGAAAACCCATTAAACACCCTCATGTGGAAGCAAGAATCGCCTTTTCCTCCCTGGAGCGTTTTGCGATTGGAATTACTCATGGCGTCGGCACTATCGGTTTTTTCATCATTCTTGTGCTTTGGACAGTCGGTTGGCTTGCCTGGAATCTCTTTGGACCTTTGGAGTTACGCTTCGATCCAGCACCGGCTTTTGTCATTTGGCTTTTCTCCTCCAATATCATTCAGTTGATACTTCTTCCTCTCATTATGGTTGGACAGAATTTGGAAAGTAAGTTTGCTGAGAAGCGCGCTGATGCAGATTTCGAAATCAACCAGAAAGCGGAACATGAAATTGAAGTAATTATTGCTCACTTAGAGAATCAAAGCGAATTGCTTCTGGAGCTGATTCGGAAAGTGGAGAGGAGATAACCTTTTATTTTTCTTGAGTTGCAAAAAGCCCCGCCTGACGGCGGGGCTTCAAGTTATGATGGACTTAGTAAGCGAAATTTACTTAGACAAGATGTTTCATTACGAAAGCAAATCCTGAACCCTGCTTCAAGTATTTTTCAAATTGCATAGCTTTTACCTTGTCTTTAGGGAACTAGCAAGAACGGTTCTTGCTACACCAAAAATCACTGGTTGTATTACCAATGGATTTCTGTGGTACTTGCACCCTTCCGCTAAAGCTGCGGTAGGTGCGTGCACCGCGAAGCTCTCGCGAGAGAACGAAGTGGTGGAGGTGGCGGGAATGAGCCCGCGTCCATAAGGAGGTGTTGAACAAATCTAGCATGCCTAGACTGATTTTGGTTCTCGACCCTCGGACTAAAAATCAGACAAAACATCCGAAGATCAAAGCTCTAAGTTTGGCTCCGACATGAGCAGTGCCGAAGTTACAATCTAGCAGATAAAGCGGCTACTACCCCGTACTAGACAGCAGGATGGTAAACGTTCGCTTATGTGAGCTTACGCTCGAGCGTAGGCGAAAACAAAGTCGTTCGCCGTAAAATACGGAGAAACAATTGACTTTGCCCGTGCGACAATTGAGTCTGCACTTAAATTTTCTTGCAAGTTTAGAGAGTAGCAAGAACTCTGCGTGCCACGAACAACACATTTCTTGTGTCGAAACTGACACCCCCATATTAAAATCACAACGAACGTTTTAGGTCTCTCTCGACATCCCGCTTTTTAATTGCTTGTCGCTTGTCGAATTTTTTCTTGCCGCGAGCGACAGCGATATCGAGCTTCAGAAACCTGCCCTTATTATACACCGAAAGAGGGACAATTGTCAATCCTTTTGTTCCTAGAGCATTTTTTAGCTCCTCCAATTCACTTTTTGTTAAGAGGAGCTTTCTCGCTCGCAGAGCATCATATTCTTTGGGCGCGTTTTTGGGTTGGTATGCTGGGATATTGGCGCCAATCAAAAAAGCTTCGTTGCCTCGTATTGCCACGAATGCTCCTCTTAGACTACACTTACCCTCTCTCACGGATTTAACCTCCATGCCTAGAAGTTCGACGCCAGCCGTGAAGCGCCCGAGAACCTCGTAGTCAAAAAGGGCCTTTGAATTGTCAGCATATCTTGCCATGAAAGAATAATACCAAAAAATAGTCATTTTTCATTTTTTCAGTATAATGCCACTATGAAAATGCCGTTTAATATGCCGCCTAATAAAAACAAGAAATCTATCATCACCAAGCCGCCGAAGGGGGGTAGTGCCCCGCCCGGCCGGGCTCTTTTAAGACAGGCGTTTCTTGCCCTCATCATTTTCTTCTCTTTGGTTAGCATCTATTCATTTGTCCGAGACAGCTCCAAGTCCGTCGAAGAGATTTCACTCTCCACACTTGCCGAGGAAATATCTCTCGGCAACGTCTCATCTATCACTGTTATCGGCGACAAGCTTGAGATTACATATCTGGATGACGAAAAAGAGAAAGTTTCCAAAAAGGAAGCCGGCACCGCTTTGACCACCACGCTCAAGAATTATGATGTTTCCCCGGAGGCACTCTCCAAAGTGGATATTGAAGTGAAGAATGACCAGGGATTCTTGTACTGGTTCGCTTCGCTTGCTCCTATTGTTTTGCCTATCGCTTTTATCGTTTTCTTTTTATGGTTCCTATCGCGACAGGTTAAAGGCGCCGGTATGCAGGCCTTTACTTTCGGTCAATCCAAGGCGCGGATGACTCGTCCAGATGATAAGAGTCAGAAAGTTACCTTCAAAGATGTGGCGGGGTGCAGGGAAGCTAAAGAAGAGCTTCGCGAGATAGTGGATTTCCTCAAAAATCCTAAAAAGTTTCTCGACATCGGTGCCCGTATTCCCAAAGGCATCCTTCTTATGGGAGCGCCGGGTACTGGTAAGACACTCCTCGCCCGCGCGGTCGCGGGCGAGGCAGGCGTTTCCTTTTTTTCCATCTCCGGTTCAGAGTTCGTAGAGATGTTTGTGGGGGTGGGAGCTTCACGCGTGCGCGATCTCTTCGACTTGGCCAAGAAAGCGGCGCCGGCCATTATCTTCGTTGACGAAATAGACGCGGTTGGCCGAGTGCGAGGGACTGGGGTTGGCGGTGGCAATGACGAGCGCGAACAGACTCTCAATCAGATTCTGGTCGAACTCGATGGCTTCGAGCCCAATGAAAAGGTTATCGTGATGGCGGCCACCAATCGTCCTGATGTACTCGACCCTGCGCTTTTGCGACCGGGGCGCTTCGACCGCCGGGTAACTCTCGACTTGCCTGACCGCCGAGATAGGGAGGAAATTCTTCTGATCCATGCGCGAGAAAAACCATTTGCCGAGGATGTCAATCTTGTTTTAATCGCCGAGCGAACGCCCGGCTTCTCCGGCGCCGACCTCTATTCACTGATGAATGAGGCAGCAATACTTGCAGCCCGCGAGGAAAGAGTCAAAGTCTCGCAATTTGACCTCATCCGTTCAATCGAGAAGGTGATGCTCGGTCCGGAGAGGAAGAGTCATATCCTTTCCGAAAAAGAAAAAAAGTTGACCGCTTTCCACGAAGCAGGGCATGCGGTTGTAGCCTCCGTACTTCCTTATGCTGACCCGGTCCATAAGATTTCCATAATTTCCCGGGGCCGCGCGGCGGGCTATGTCTTAAAGTTGCCGCTTGAGGACCGCAAACTTCAGTCTAAAAAAGAGTTCCTTGATGATATTGCCGTGGCACTCGGTGGCTATGTGGTTGAGAAAACTATTTTCGACGACTTGACCACTGGTCCGTCAAACGACCTCCAAGTCGCCACCGCACTGGCGCGCGATATGGTCACGAAGTATGGCATGAGCGAAAAAATGGGACCGATCGCGCTTGAGGGTGTCGGCGGCAAACCAATCTTTGGTCTCGGGGTCGGAGATAAAGAATATTCGGAGAAAGTGGGAGCAGAGATTGACGCCGAAGTCTACAAGATTATGAATGATGCAATGAAAAAAGTAGAGAAGATTATTAAAGACCATAGAAAAGTGCTCGACACCATTGCGGCGCGGCTTATCGAAGTGGAGACTATTGAACAAAAAGAGTTTGAAGAAATATTAGTGGCGCACGGTATCACGCCGAAGAAGAAAAAAGATATCGAGCATCAGGCATAATTTGGGTTAGAATAGGGTGGTGTATAAAAAGCTCGCTCTCATAGTTTTCCTTGCTCTAGTGGTGTTTTTGGGTGCTGCTGAGTCGCAGTTATCCATATCTGAAGATGTGCGAAATTTTCTGGCCGCTACTTTCTTTGTTCCGAGCATCACAATGAGTGATTTGAAGGATAAGTACATCAGCGCAGAGGAGACAGGCAAGAAAATAAAAATACTCCTAGTGCCCGGACATGAACCCAACTTTGGTGGTACTGAGTTTGGTAAGCTCAAGGAGCGCGACATGAACGTAGATCTAGCCATAGAGCTCAAAAACAACCTAGAAAGCAATAGACGTTTCGAAGTAATACTAACTCGCGACAAGGATAACTGGAATCCGGAATTAGAAAAATATTTTAATGACAATTGGGAAGTTATCAAGGACTTTACCAAGCTCAAAAAGACGGAGATGAATCTGCTCATTGCTGAAGGCAGGGTGGAAAAAGTTTCGAGCGGCGTACGGCACAACACCGCGCTTGGCGATGTGGCTTACCGGCTCTTTGGCATTAACCGCTGGTCGAGGGATGCTAATATAGATGTGCTCATACACATACATTTCAATGATTATCCTCGAGCACAAACCTACTTGCCGGGCAAGCACAGGGGATTTGCCGTATACATACCTGACAAGCAGTATTCGAACTCTGTAGCTACGAAAGAAATCGCTACGAATATATTCAAAAGGCTTGAAGAATTTTTCGTGGTGAGCGACTTGCCGAAAGAAGACGTTGGCATTATCGAGAGCCAGGACCTCATCGCGATAGGGCAAAGCAACAGTCTTGATGCCGCCAGTATTCTAATAGAATATGGTTATATATACAGGCCGCAGTTTGCCGGCCAAGTTTCCCGCGAGAGTGCTTTCGACAAGATGGCTCGACAGACATATCTAGGATTGGAAGATTCCTTCAAGTAGCAAAGCAAAATTCTAGAAGTTCAATTAGAGCCCTGAGTATTAAAGGTAGGGAATTTTGAAAAAGAAAAGGACCCTCCGTGTAGGCAGGGTCCTGTGTGAGTTGGGTCCGTGTCCTCAACTCGGTTGTGCTTAGGTGCGATACCGTCGGCGCGATCTGAGTGTCTTCAGTATGACCGCGCCGACAAAGCCACCAGCGAAGCTCAAGAGATTCCACCATGTGAAGGTATAACAGATTTCCATGACCTCTTCTCCTTTCAGTTCTTTCAGGGTACCAGTCCGCTCCTTATGATAGCACAACGTTACTTTTTTGTCAAGGATTTTTTGTATAGTTTCTTGACAAAAGACCCAAACAGAGGCATTTTATGATTAAAACAAAAACCGCCTTCCATATGGTTTTTGTACAAGGCAAGACCTTGCATGGTTACATATCTCCTTGTATCACGGCCTTAACTCCGGAATCTCTTGAGCGGGCAACTTGCATGATGACGTCTTTTACTCTATCGGGCTTGGGGATTTGATGGAAAATGAACTGCTTTTCTGACGCGGCGGTTTGAACAGTAATGTCCCCGAATTTAAGAATCGTTTCAATCAAGCCGTTGGTATGAGTGGAGACGTCCTGAACCCGGTGACTATGCAGTTCGGAAATTTTCCGATTGAAAAGTCCGCGCTGATCGCTATCAATAATGCGGCGGTCGGTGATGATGACTGTGTCAAGCGTGTAAATTGTTAGGGAGTAAAAGATCGCGAGCCAGAAAGCCAGAAACCAGACGCCGGATACAAGCAAAAAGAGATCGAGCCATCCATGAGCCGAGAGATACGACCAAAATATTACACCAATCGCTATCGGTACGAGACAAGCCAAGCCAAATAGAGAAAGCGGGAGCAGGATAGTAAAAGGATGCCGCCGCAAAAGCAATATGACTTCCTCGTCCTTCTCTTGGCCATCAAAGGAGTTTGCAGACTCTTGGAAGATTGATAGGAGTGCTTTTATCATCGCGATATGAGTAGTAAAAGCGGTTTGATGTCGAGATTCATAAACAAAATTATAGCCGCGCCGGAAAGTACCACTGAACCGAAGAGAAAGACGGCGGCGAATTTTTTGGGCTGGACTCCAATACCGAAGCGAGTCAGGTGGTAAAGAATGATGAAAGTCGCTCCCCAATAGATGAGGAATATCAGCGCGGCGAGAATATTAAAGATAATTTCCAGAGTAGACATAGATTCCAGACCCACCTCAATATTAACACTTCATTAGCTTATCGGAAAGATTTTTAATATCGCCGGCTCCCATAAAAAGCAAAATATCTCCTTTGACGGTTTCCTTTTTTATCGCGCGGAACACGTCTTTGGAATCTCTCATAAATCTAGCGGGTTGAGAGAGGGCCAGCTTCTCGGCCAAACTTTTCGCGTCTCGACCATTTTGGGGAGCTGATTCGCGCCCCAGAACTTTATAAGTTTCAAGAATCATCACTTGATCGGCTTCGCGAAAGGCCGTGGCGAAGTCCGAAAAGAGCAGGGAAAGACGCTCCGCCAAATGCGGCTGAAAGATGGCCCAAATTTTGGCTTTAGGAAACTTTTCTCTGGCGCCCGCTAACGTTGCTTTAATTTCTGTCGGGTGGTGAGCATAATCATCATAGACTTTTGTTTCTCGATAGATTCCGCGATATTCAAATCTGCGCCATGTTCCAGTGAATCGGGAGAAAACCTTATCTCGGACCGAGATGGAGATGCCGAGAGCATTGCCCAATACGTCGCAAGCCATAGCGTTTGAATGATTGTGCACTCCCGGGATTTTCAATAGCGATTTCACTTTTACTGCTCGCATTCCTTGCCGGTCGTAATACGCTATGTTTGTGCGAGTTTTCAATTTAAACGACGCAAGATTTCTATCTTCACGGTTTAATACGAGATATCCTCCCGTCTTAACCTGACCGACAAATGTGCGGAAGGCTTTTTTAATATTTCCGAATGTTTTGTAAAACTCGAGATGTTCTCGGTCAAGATTGGTAACAATCGCGGCAAAGGGTCTGTAGCGAAGAAACGAGCCGTGGAATTCATCAGCTTCCAAAACCAGCCATTCAGATTTTCCTTTGCGAAAATTAGAATTTCCAAATTCCTTTAGTCTCGTTCCTACTATCACCGTGGGGTCAAAACCAGCTTCAGAAAGCATTAGTCCTACCAGAGCTGTCGTCGTAGATTTACCGTGTGCACCGGCGATGGCAATTGTTTTGTAATTTTGCGTCAGCTCGCCCAGCGCTTCGGCATAGGAAAATTGAGGAATTTTAAGTAATCTTGCCTTCTGGCGTTCGGGATTTTCATTTTTTACGGCGAGACTGTAAATAACGCGCGAAACATTTGGGCGAAGGGGGCTCGCGTTATGGGAGCCGATGCGAATTACCGCGCCACGGCGCACCAAATCATCAGTAATAAGTGAGCGGGCGGCATCCGAGCCGGTAACCTGCCAGCCTTCTATAAGATACCACTGCGCCAATGCGGAAACACCAATACCGCCAACGCCGATAAAATGCACTCGCCGCTTTGTTACCCGATTCATATCGATATGATATAGGCAGTATAATTGAAGTAGATAAAAAGAAAAACCCACCACGCCCGAAGACGTAGTGGGGAGCAGTTGATCTGCTCAGTCCTTGCTTCTGTTGGGTCGTCCGAGTCACCGACGACGCCGGCCTCCGATGGGGAAGCCGAAGACGTTGTTGACGATGTGCTCGACCTGACGCTCCTCCTCGAGTTTCTTGCCCAGCTGATAGCTGGAGTCAGAGGACGAGCTGGAACGGAAGGCGTCCTTCCGACCCTGCTCGAGTTGCTTCTCGGCGGTTTCTCGATTGATACCGCCGATCTGCCGCTCCGGACACCCCGTCTTGTGGATGTGTGACCGGAGAAAAAGATCCCACTCTCCTCCGCAACATTTCGCCGCCATCGCGTCCACCTCCTCAAGGTGTTATTTACCGAGAAATCCTCTCGGCTGGGGAATTCCTAACAATTCCAAGTCTACAACAAGTATAGCATATATAAACCCTTTCTGTCAAGCTCAATAAAATGGGAACTATATACAAAGCTACCCTAAGTCGTAAATTACCAGAAGTGGTTTAAGGCAATGATTCCTGTAATCAAGATAGAAAGAAGAAGGACTATTACAGTCCAACCTAGAAGAGACATTTCGCCCATAAGGTTTTTTATCTGCTGGAGAATGCTGTGATGTATGTTATTATCGTCCATAGTTATCCACTTATATTACATGTAAACATTGACGCAATGCAACGTCTATGCTAGAATACGAACAGGTCAGAAAGTCAAGAGGGTGCGCTGGAGGAGACTCGAACTCCCATGTCTTACAGACAACCGATTACAAGGCGGTCACGGATACCAGTATCGTCACCAGCGCACTCTCTAAACTTCCTAACCCTAGTAGAGCACTAGGCTCTGAACGTTGAGGCTTCCTTGAAGGGCGATACTAATCATGTCCCCTACATGGGCAACGTCCAGAGCTTAATGCTCTACCCGCCGTTATCGGCACCCTCGTCTTCTGTTTTTTCTTTTGGTATGTGCTTGTCCGCAAACTCTCTAGCCTCCTTAACTAGCATACGTAGATCATTGTGGAGTTTATCATCGAGAAAGGATAGTTTATAGATAGACTCGGGAATCTCTATATACATTTTGTTTTCAACGACAGGGATGTGGAAATCAAAATCACGACCCTCCAACTCTTTTTGGGGGTTTCTCGTTTTTTTCGGTTTATTTGAAGTAATAGATTGAGTTTTGTGTTCAGTTTTAGGTGAACGTTTTCTAGTAACTACAGCGCTTTCTTCCTTTAATCCTGCGAGTACACAAAACTTCAAAAATGCTCTTGATGCGGATTTGGCGACATTCTGACTGATATTACTGTATTGAACGAGCATTTCATTGACTAGTTCATCGGCAGGAAGATTTTGTGGAGCATCAGTAGCATCAAAAATCTTTTTGTAAGAAGAACGGACAATCTTTTCAAGTTCTTTTTTCCCAGTTTCGCCAGTAAGACGGAGTTTAGACATAAGGTCAGTAGCTTTACCATTATTGTCTATAACCCCTAAGAATCTTAGAGTGGTAACAGCTAAAATAGCATCTGACGCATTAAAACCATAAGTCTCAAAGATATCGGCAGAAACATTAGTTAGGTTCCGGTTTGCAACTAACCTCATAAGCTCTTCAATTTTTGTAGCACTCAAATATGGAGGCGAAACCTTCTTAATGAGAGTGTCTTCTTTTTGTTGTTCTATATTTTTCATATCTTAGATGGTAGCATAACTCAATCTCTATGTAAAGTAATATCTACTTAAACAAAGTATCTGTGAGAAGCTACTTGAACTATACCAGATACACTTTAGTAAGCAAGCTACACTAATTGAGGGGTTATCCACAGATAGTTATTTACACCACTTGCTTACCCTATCCTTATATGGTAAGCTCTAAACATGGAAACATCATTCAAAACATTAGCCGAGTTCATGAACGTCTTTAATAGTGAGGAGGCTTGCCGTAAGCACTTTGAAGCTATCCGCTTTGCCGAGGGCGACTCCTGCCCTCACTGCAAGCATGACAAGATAATGCGCTTCTCCGACGGCAAGCGTTATCGTTGCCACAAGTGCCGACAAGACTTCACTATCAAGACTGGCACCCTTTTTGGTGAGAGTAAGATTCCCTTGCAGAAGTGGTTTATCGCTATATATCTCCTCACAACTCGCAAGAAGGGCATTTCTTCTATCGAACTTGCACAGCAAGTCGGTGTATCTCAAAAGACTGCTTGGTTTATGGATATGCGCATACGAGAATCTATGAAGCAGAGCAAGGGCAAGCTCTGGGGTATAGTCGAAGTAGACGAAACCTATCTCGGTGGTAAGCATAAAATGGAAGAGGGTCGTTCTCGCAAGTCTGCCATTATGGGTATGACAGAGCGTGGCGGTGAAATGAGAGCCATGCAGATTCCTAATCGTGAGACACAAGTAGTTCCCAATGCTCTTACAGAGAATGTGGGTAGAGATGCCCATCTTATGACTGATGATGCTGGAGTTTATCGCAAGACAATTCGCATTGGCTACAAACACGATAGTATCAAGCATTCTCGTAGGCAGTATGTTCATGGCAACATCCACACCAACTCCATAGAGAGCTTTTGGGCTTTGTTCAAGAGAAACTATCACGGAACTTACCACTCTATGTCTAAGAAGCATTTAAACCGCTACATTGATGAGGTGGTCTTTCGCTTTAACAACCGAGAAGTAGAGATGGGGGCGATATTTAACGAGGTGACAAAAAGAATCGCAAAACGTGGTAAAATGTCTTATAAGACTTTGATTGCTTAATGGATACAAAATCTGTCTTAACGGGCTTAATAGTAGGTTTCATTCTAGGACTTTTTGTTGCTGTATGATAATGAAGAAAGAAACAAGAGGTAGAAAATCAAAACTCCACGCACCGATAAAAGCCTCATTTAATGAAGTTCTTGGTGCTATTGGCAAGTCTAAATATAAGGACGAGAAAAGTTTAAAAATTAAGAAGAAAAAATAATGAAGAGCATTTACAATGTTTCAAAAGTGCAACTGATTACTATGTGGGTTTTCCTTGGCACGGGGTGGTTTTGGTTAAACAGCTATGATATTGGTAGTGGTGGTGTAAATTATTTTTGCGCGTTTCGAAACTGCAATGCAAACAGATTCTTGCTTTGGGCTATTCCTTTTGTTCTAGTATTTTACACAGCTGGGTGGTGGAATAACCAAAATAAGACTAAGGGTAATTAAGTATATAGTTCCCAATAAAATTACCATTGGCTTGCCTTTTCCTAAAGCGTCCACCCTCATAGACTCGAACTTTTGACTATGGTAAAATTGTACTAAATACGAAGGTTCGATAAGTAAAATTTGATGGCAAGAAAAAAAGATAAAGATAGGGCTCTAGGTTTACGCTCCAAAGGTTACAGTTACAGCCAGATTAAAAAAGAAATTGGTGTTAGCAAGAGTACGTTAAGTGGATGGTTATCTAATCACCCTCTTTCGCCTAATCGTATAAAGGAGTTACGAGATTGGAATCCTCGCCGTATAGAAAATTTTATTAATACTATGCGATATAAGAGGGAACAGAAGTTTCTTGTTGCACTAGAAAAAGCTAAAAGTGATATCGGTCTATTAAGTAAGAGAGACCTATTCATTGGCGGGTTCTTCTTATACTGGGCAGAAGGTGGTAAGACAAAAATGGGATCTCTCTCTTTAGGTAACACAGATCCATCGATGCTCAAAGTATTTATCAAATGGCTAGGTTTATTAGGAATCTCTAAAAGTAATATAAAAGTAAAACTGCATTTATATAGAGATATGAATATAAACAGAGAAATTAGTTTTTGGCAGAAAGAGTTAGGAGTCGACAGGCATCAGTTCATTAAGCCATACATCAAAGACTCACTTTTATCAGGGTTGACTTACAAAAATGGTTTTGGTCATGGTACATGCAATATTGTGGTGGATAGGACTGAACCAACCAGGTACATATTGATGGGGGTGCGTTATATTGTTAAAGTGCTTACGGGTACCGAATCAGTTCTGCGCCTATAGCTCAGTGGTAGAGCAATTGTCTTATACACAATGGGTCGGGGGTCCGAATCCCTCTGGGCGCACAAAAATTAGCCACAGTTTATTCAAAATGGATTTGGGCGGCGGAAGATTCAAGGCGTTCTTTCAACAGCGGAAATTTTAAAAGTGCTGGATCATTTTCGATAAGTTTAATAGCCTCTATGCGTGCCGCTTCGACCATTTTAATATTCTTGATGGCTTCCATGCCGAGGTCCGAGATACCCCACTGTCTGGCACCCGCCAGTTCGCCCGCCCCTCTTTGAGCCAAATCAAATTCTGCCAGTTCAAAACCATTTTTAGCTGTCACCAAGGCTTTGAGTCTCTCTCTGGCCTTCTCACCTTGGCTTTCTGTAAACACATAAGCGTAAGCTTGATGGTTTGATCGAATAACTCTGCCTCGAAGCTGGTGGAGTTGGGCCAAGCCAAATCGTTCCGCGCCTTCAATCACGATGAGCGAAGCATTCTCGACATTGACGCCGACCTCGACAACTGAAGTCGCCACCAAGATGTCAATCTTTTTATCTTTGAAATCAAGCATCATTTTTTCTTTCTCTGTCGGTCGCATCTTGCTATGGAGAATGCCAATCTCATATTCGGGAAAAATTTCTTTTTTAAGTCGCCTAGCTTCTTCTTTGACTGACTTTGCGAGTATAGCCAGTTCCTTCGTCGGGTCCGGTTCATCAATTCTGGGACAAATGACGTAGAGTTGTCGACCTGCCTTTAGTTCAACCCTAATTTCTTCGTATGCCTTAGCTCTATTGTCCGGAGTGATGATTTCGGTAATAATTTTCTTCCGGCCGATGGGCATCTCGTCGAGGAGCGACAAATCGAGGTTGCCGTAGAGTGTCAGGGCGAGAGTCCTCGGGATGGGCGTGGCCGTCATCGACAGGAGATGCGGAGTAATCTCATGTTTATTGACGAGCCTCTGCCTCTGGGCTGTGCCAAAGCGGTGTTGTTCATCCACAATCACCAGCGCCAAGTATTTAAATTTAACGCTCTTCTCTATCAGAGCGTGAGTACCGATGAGAACGGCAATTTCGCCACCCGCCACCCATTTTAGTAGTTGTGTTCTAGAAATATCAGTCCATCCATCGGGATTAATTTTGGAAGGGAATTTGCGACAGCCACTACCGGTGATAAGAGCGATGTTTATAGGTAAGTGTTTAAAGTATTTTATGAATGATTCAAAATGTTGTTGGGCCAGTATTTCAGTTGGTGCCATATAAGCGCTTTGGAGCGTGCCGAAATCCTGCCCCTTTGGTCTTGAAGTAGCCACCACATAGACCGCCGTGGCGGCCACAGCGGTTTTACCAGAACCTACATCACCCTCTAGGAGTCTGCTCATTGGATGACCGCAACGAAAGTCTTCCAGCACGTGTCCAATAGACTTCTCCTGCGCTTTTGTAGCTTCGAACGGAAAGCGTTCTATAAACTTACTCACATCCTCCGTATTTTTATCTATAACGAACGCAGCATTCTTCTTAAAAGCTTGTCGACTTTTTTGCCTATCAAGTTGGATGAAAAAAATTTCTTCGAAAGCGAAGCGCTTACGCGCCGCTTGTGCGTGCTCCTCCTTTTTAGGCGTATGAATATAAATGAGAGAAGTGCGGAGATCGGGAAGATTATAAGCTTTTAAAATGTTTTGCGGAATCGGGTCTATCAGAGTGTCAAAGATGCCCTTTGACATGAGATTTTGAATCTTGTGGTAAATCCAGTTCGAGGTGAGGCCGCGAGTTTCGGGGTAAATTGGATATAAAGAGTGCGCTTTGGTTTGAGTAAATAAATCTGGCGCGCTCTCAATTTTAGGGTTTGAAAAATACAACTGGCCACGCCTCTCCGAGACCTTACCTTCGACTCGGACATTTGAACCCTCCGTTATCATCTTGGCCAAGTAGGCTTGGTGGAACCAAACAATTTTTATTTTGCCGGTATTGTCCTCAATCATTCCTTCAGCCATGGGAATTTTTTTTCTGAAAGCTTTGGAAGTCTTTAACCCTGAAATCCGTCCGAATACCACCGAAGTGTCTCCTTTACGCAAATCGGCGATATTCGTCACTTGCGCCGCATCGCCATAGCGCGCGGGAAAGTGATAAAGCAAATCTTTCACCGTCTTGATTCCCAACTTTTGAAGGGCTTTTTCTTGCGCGGGTAAGATTCGGAAAATTTCTACAAGTTTTGTATCCGGAGACATAAAATCATTTTACCTTCTTGTCGCTTATTACTTTGCCATCATCAAGAAGTATAATGCGTTCCGATAGGCTACTGTACTCTTCCTCGTGGGTAACCATGATAATAGTTTGACCCTGTCGGTGCACTTCTTGGAAAAGTCGCATGATTGTTCTAGAAGATTCGTTGTCCAGGTTTGCCGTTGGCTCGTCGGCGAAAAGAATCTTCGGGTTATGCGCTAAAGCCCTGGCAATCGATGTTCTTTGCTGTTCTCCACCTGATAGTTGGCTCGGGAAATTGTCGAGGCGATGTCCCAGACCAACTCTCTCCAGAGAGGTCTCGGCTTTCGAGTAAGATTCTTTCTTATATTTGCCTTGCATCATGAGAGGTACGGCCACGTTCTCTAAAGCAGTTAAGTCTGGGAGGAGGGCGTAGTCCTGGAAAACAAATCCTAACTCACTTAGCCTGAAGAGAGTTTTCTCATTAGCACTCATATTGTGCGTATCCCGGCCGAAAAGATAGACTTCCCCCGAAGTCGGGTCGTCTAAGAGAGACATCTGATACATCAAGGTTGACTTGCCGGCACCTGATCGTCCCATGATGGATATCCATTCTCCTTGCTCGGCAGAGAAGTCGATATTTTTGAGCACTCGAGTTTCTTTCTCGCCGTCGATGAATGTTTTTGTAAGATTTTTTACTTGTATGAGTTGCATAATTTAAACTAATTTCTACCGAGGATGGAGTCCAGAGTGTTTCTTCTGATAATCATCCTGGCTGGGATGTAGCCGGCGATGATAGTCGTGGCCATTAGGATAAATATTTTTATAACAGTACCACTTAGTGGCGCAACAAGAATACCGTCAGAGAACGGAAAGTCTATGGGGTGAGCGAGGAAAAAAGGTTCTAGGAATCCGTACAAGATTGCCACGCCAATAGCGGAACCACATGCCGCGTAGAAAAATGATTGGAATACATAAGAAGTCTCAATAGTACGACCGCTGACCCCGATACCTTTCAATATGCCGATAAATTTCCGTCTGGTGATGGCGTTAATAAAGATTACTATGAATATAGTTATGGAGGCTACCACGAGACCTATGGAACTAATAAGGTTACCTAGGAGGGCGAAAGTTGCCTTGATATCCTTCAAAAATTTTGGTTGGGCGTCTTCAAAGGTTTGGACTCTGGCAAATTCGGCCACTCCCGAGCGGATAAGAGCTTCTTTGACTATCGTAGGATCGGTGCCGGCAACTAGTTTAATTGATATTTCATCAATATTGTAATCATCTCGACCGATAAGTTCTCTGAATTGCTTATCGACAAAGAAGACCCGCGTGCTCACTTCGTCCACCTTCGACATTACTATCCCTTTGACCCCTACCTCACGAGTGACCTCGCCGACAGTAATGCGAACTTTGTCTCCTATCTCCACGTCTGCCAAAGTAGCGAATCCGGGTGACTCCACAGGGAAGTATCTCTTGAGGAGATATCCTCCGATGAGAATCTGATCATAATCCTCACTTGAGAGATATTCTCCTTCCACGATGAAGCGAGATATGCCCGTCAAAGCATCTTCAGCTTCCGGGTTAATGCCGACGAAAGTGCCACCAGCCGTGCCGATCTCGTCAGCATTGGCAGCTTCTCTATAATTCGCCTCTATCCTGCCAGACTCTATGTAGCGCGCTGACATGCTTGAGACTTCCGGTAGAGAGTTGACGATGTTCTCAATGAGAGGACTCTGCTCAATGAAGTTCTTTTTTTCAAGTTTTGAGATGATGATGTCTGATGTGTAGAATTGTTTGTTCGCTTCGACCGCGCCCTCGATAAGACCGACGAGGATTCCAGAGACGACGACCAAGTTTAGAAAGGTCAGAGTCATCACGAAGATGATAAGTCCCGTGGTCCATTTGCTCGCACGGCGCATTTGGCGCAAGGCGAGGAAGAATCCTAGACGAATGAACTGTGGCATTGCTCTCTAGTTTTAATCATTGTCAGGGTTGATAATCAGTTTGCTCTCTTGCGGTAGGTTGGAGATTAATTCAACATTGCCCATGGAATCTCGCTCACCAATCTCCACAGCCACTTTCTCTCGTCTTTTTGCCCCTGAAAGGATGTATACGAAATTCTCATTGCCTTCTCTAAGTACCGCTCGTTCATGGATTAACTTCACTCCTTCTTTCCGGAAGGTTTCTATATTGATGTTGGCAGTCATGCCCGACCTAATGCGATCATCTGGATTGTTGAAAACGAGCTTCACTTTATAGGTTGAGACACCGTCCCGAACTGTCTCTGCAGGATCTATATGAACAATCTTTGCTTCGAAAGTCTCTCTGTCCCCATAAGCGTCTAAAGTTACGGAAGCAGGATTTTCTATTCTGACGCCAGAGATCAGTACTTCAGGAATGAAGGCTTCTATTTCAAATTCTTTGCTTATGATCGAGACGAGACTTGTGTTGGAAGAGACTACTTGTCCAATCTTAGATTCTTGTCTGGAGACCACTCCGTCGATTGGGGAAATCAAAGCAGTCTTAGAAAGCTGGGATCGATAATTGAATAGAGAAGCGCGAGCTCCATCTACGCGAGCGATTTGTGCCGGCACCTCGAGAAGCAAGTTTCTCAACTTATCTTCTGTTGTGATGAGGCTTTGAGAAGAACTGTTTATACTGTCTCTGGCAGAGAGAGCGTCACTCTTATATGTATCTATAGTGGCCTGTGATAGAGAGGAACTAGACTCAAATAAATTAACTGCTTGGGCCACATTGGTGATGTAAAGAGAAATATCGGACAAATATTTTTTCGACTTGGAGAGATGATTCTCTGTGTAGGTGGAGGCATTGAGTCCTCGGATGAGAGATTCCCATAGATCGAGCGTCTCATCCATAGTGACTCTAGTTTCAACAATAAAATTTCTCAAATCATAATGATCTCCAAATGCGTAGACTATCTCCAGTCGAGAGGCGCGAGGGTCTATGAATATCTGGTCGGTCTTGTTGTGCACCGCATCGTCTGAAGCTGTATAAGTATCTACTATAGTTTGAATAAGGGTACGCTTGGCGTTTTCAATTTGCGCTTCATAAACTCCAGCGCCATCTAGTTTATCAAGTTCAGCTTTAGCTAACGCAAGCTCCGCTTCCGCCTTGAGGACATTTGACGAGATACCGCTGGCATCAATTCTGGCCAGTAAATCCCCGCGTCTTACAGCCTGTCCCACTTCTCTGGCTATGCTTGTTACGATCCCTGATGTCTCGAAGCCAAGCTCGACGCTTTGCTTGGGTGTTACTTTGCCGGATATTTTTACTGTGCGCACAAGGTCTCCGACAACTGGAGAAGCTGTCTCCAGCTCACCGTTTGACCTAAGTCTAATTGCTACTAAAGCGGCAATTGCAACCATGACGGCCAAGAGGATGATTATTTTTCTCTTTTTGATAAATTCGGACATCGATTATTTATGGCCTAGATTCGTCACAAAAAAGGATTATAACAATTTTTCTGGATAATGTATAACGAAGTTAAAATGCCCCACTTTTTAGGGTGAGGCATGCTCCGAACAGGTCAGAGCTGTAATGGGTCGGGGGGGCGAATTAATATGGGAAACGTCCCCTGAGCACAAACATGAGCTTGGTGGGCAGGGCGCTGTTAGCGGCGGGCAGCAGGTACTTCTCGAACGCACCTGCTGTGTCGCAGATCATCACGCTCGATCTGAGACAAAACTCTTCTGTCCAGTCCATGCCGTCCTCGTTGAGGGCGAGATGCGTCACCGTGCCTGGCGTGTCGGATTCTTCGGCGATACGCGCTTCAACCAAATGCCCGGCCGTGATTGCACCGATGTCTCGCTTATTGATGGGAGTGGACAGGTCCATCTGGATCCACCCGTCGGTACTGGCGTGGGCAAACCAGTAGAACTTTTCGCCCTCGTACCAGCCAATACCCCACGCTATGGAGCGTGAGAAGGTGGTGTCTTCCTCGCCTTGACCTTCACCTTTTTCGAAAGCGATGAGATGGTTCCTCACCCATGTCGGCAGTCCATGCGTGAGGACAGCGAGACGTTGTTGCTGCAGGGCTCTGATGATCTCGTAGTTATGCGCCACCTCGTCATCCGTTAGCTTCTCGGTGAGTTTCGTCGTTGCTTCGGACTCCGCGATGCCCTTCGAGTAGGCCGGCGGAGGCATGGTGGCCGGTACCGACGTCCTCACTCTGAGCACTTCTTCGGTAATGATCAATACCGCGATGACAAACAAGGCGATAACGACGAGACGGGAAACGCGACTCGTATTCATCAGAGCCCTCCTTGGAGTGGGTAAGTGGGTGAGTTGTGTTCTGTCTTATATCTTATTAACATTAAGTATTGTCGTCTGTCAATTTATTGATGTATAATGATTTCATGATGCAATATGGATTTGGCTACGGAGGCATGATGGGCGGAGCGGGAGTCTTGGTCGGTATAGTCTGGCTGTTTTTGATGATTGACCTCGTTCTTGTCGGCATCTGGCTCTGGAAGCAGATAAACAAATAAGCGCTCCTAATTTAATAATTTAATCTTTGATTTCAAAGACCTTTCTTTTCGACGTGGCACCGGAGATGAGGAGGACTTGAGAAAGAGAGACTTTGAAGTGTTCCGCTAATAATTTTGTAATCGCTTCATTCGCCCGACCCTCAACTGGCCGCTCTTTGACCGAGACGGTGTAATATTCTTCAGTCTCTGGCATAAGTTTTAATAGTGGGGGAGTGACTTTATTCTCCTTCGCGTTCACCTTGGCCTTAATAAAAATTTTCATAATATATATCAGCCCATTCTATCAAATCCGCCAAATGACTGACGGATTTGGTTGGATTTCTTAGAATCAATGGAAATGGTAGAGTAGAGCGAGAAAGGAGGGGTACCACATGAGTTTTGGTATACAGACGACCGAGTTCTGGCTGGACGTGGCTCTCAACCGAACCAAATTCGTCAAGGCGTTCGAGGCTCACTTCCAAGGAGGTAAAGCCGAAAATCTACCAGTGGTTCCCGATGCTAAGCCGGGTTATCTGCTCTTCCACCTGCATGTGCCGCTCGAGAGGAAAGACGAGTTGGCTCCATTTCTCGAGCGGTATGCGCGAGTGCACAGCGCGGAGAACAAATGGAAGCCGGCAAACAGCCATCCTTTCAGTCGGCATTCATAACCACGCGTCGGGCAGAACCTCGAGGTTCTGCCCGACGTGGCTTTGTTTTATAAGGAACTACCTCAGCTTTTTAGTTGGCGGTGATGTCGGGTTAAGTGCCCTTGGGATCAAAATTTTTGCGATAGAGAAAATATTGAATGAGCGTTGTGCCCCACATAACAATTCCCAGTGCAAAGGAAACCAATGGTAGATAGGCACCTGTTGCAAGAAAGAAAGCAATTTGCGAAGCATAGAAACCAAGAGCAATAAGTATGGTGAGAATGGGTTGTCCAGAGCGTTTCTCCCGATAGTTTTTTGCTATTTGAGCAGGAATTCCTACGAGCACTAAAGCAAGCGAAAAAATGCTAACTAAAATACTAAGAGCAAATACTGTGTCCATATATTTACTTTAACAAATGAGAGTAAGTATCCATTCATAAATATTGTACACCCAAAAATAAATTCAATAGGAAAAGGCTGAAAAATATGATAAATTGACCGAGTCTAGGAGACGTGGCTAAGTGGATAAAACATGAATTGTTTCATGTTTTATCCGGTTCCGCGAAGCGGAAACAGCCGATGCCGTAAGGCAGGCTGTAGGAGGACGACTTGTCGAACACTCAGCCGCTTCCTGTATGATTGTGCGTAAGCACATATGGAGACGTGGCTGAGTGGTCGAAAGCGCCTCACTGCTAACGAGGTAGGGTTTAAAAGCCCTCGACGGTTCGAATCCGTCCGTCTCCGCCAGAAAGGAAATTGCAAATGCGAGCTGTCCGCCTCGCTTCGCTCGGCGGCTAATTTGTATGGGATTTTTGGCGAAAAAGAAACGGATTTATCAAACAAAATATGGTTCGAGCCGATTTGTTTTAGAAATGTTATCATTTCCGATTTATCCCCACTCCGTACCAATTCTGTCGCGTAATTAAGGGATTTTACGAACGCACGAGCCGGTTCGAGCCAAGACACGCTTCCGTTCTCAATTTCGTTGATTTCTTCGTTGCACTCCACTTTGCGCGACAGCAATTTCTGCTTTTGCGCGGCATACTCTTCGGCAGAAACTATCTCGTCGAGATACGCAGAAAGCAATTTGTCCAATCTCGTTTCAATGTCGGCTAACTCACTTTTGAGATTTTGCACAACTAATTTGCTATCCTCTTTTGCTTTCTGCCCGTCTTTGTCTAATTCGCGCAAAACTTTTTCTGTGTCTTGGCTCGTCAAAGAAACTTTTTGAAGAAAACTTTTCACTTGTTCGGTCAGCACTTCTTCACGGACATATTTTTGTGAACACATTTCGCGTTTCTTGGTACAGCGATAATAGCTGTGTCCCTTTTGTATTTCGGCGGTAATAGCACATTTACATTCGCCACAAATTAGTAGTCCGCGAAATGGAAAAGTTTTCTCTGCCTTGCGTGTTTTGATATGTCCGCGATTTTTCATCACATCTTGGCACGTATCAAAAAGTTTCTTTGTGATGATTGGCTCGTGCGTACCCTGATACGTCTCGCCCTTGAACTCAAAAAGTCCGTAATAAAACGATTTGCCTAACATTCGCTGGACACAGGAAATGGCAAGAATATTGCCTTTGTGGCTCCGCAACCGCATATCTTTGAATGCTCTCGCGATTTGCTTCAGCGTGTATTTTCCTGTCGCGTACAACTTGAAACCCTTGCGTATCAATTCTGCTCTCTCGTGGTCAATATCTATATCGCGAGTGCGGTGATTGTTGAGATAACCGATTGGTGCGGAGCCAGGATACACACCTCGTCGTAATTTCGCACGATGTCCACGTCGTATATTTTCCGAAAGATTATCAACGTAGTATTTGCTCTGTCCAAAGGCAATGTTCAGCATAAATTTCCCCTGTGGCGTACTCTCGAACCAGAACGTAGGAAATTTGAGGTCTTTGATTTTTCCTGTGTCCAGCATATACACGATTTGACCACCGTCTATGGAATTTCGGGCGAGACGATCCGGGTGCCAACTCAAAATCCCTTCGGCTTTTCCGGCTTGCAGAAATGACAACATTTCGGCGAACTTTGTTCGCCCAGGTTCTTTGGCAGTTTGGGCTTCCTGAAAGGAAGCAACAATTTCAAGTTTTTCTTTGGCGGAATACTCTTGCAACTCTGCGAGCTGCGCTTCAATACTCAAAATCTGTCGTTCCTCACTTTCGCTCGATTTTCTTGCGTAGATAACGTATCGCATAGTGTTATGAATTGAATGAAAAAATTTCTTTTGCCCTTATTGATAAATCCGTTTCTTTTTCGCCAAAAATCCCATACAAATTAGCCGCCGAGCGAAGCGAGGCGGACAGCTCGCATTTGCAATTTCCTTTCTGGCGGTGTATTTTACAAATAGCTCGAACTGCATTCCCTCGCCGCGCTTCGCGCGGCTCGGATGTGGCGGGGCAAAAATGAGCGGCTCCGCCGCACACACTCCAAACTGCCAAAGAACCTGAAAACAAATCGGCTCGAACCATATTTTGTAAGGGCAAAAGAAATTTTTTCATAAGATTTTTTTCAATGAGCGGCTACTTGCCGCCCATTGACTTTTATTGTTTAATACGCTAACCTCGAATGAGATCTGGGCATTGTGCTTAGATTGCAGTTCACGTTCCAAACCAAACAGGAGGACGAAATGAATGCTCAACCGCTCTTTCTCAAACCAGACCAAGTTCCGGTCGGGATGCTGGCGTACATCTGTGCGCCGGAAATCAACACTCCCGAAACCAACGACAGCGGCGCTCTGCTGCCACCGCTCAAGCTTCTGTTTGGCGGCATTCCCATGCGGGCGAAGTGGTACATCTTCGACCTCGCAAAGAACGGCATGCCGAGCGGCGGCTTCGAGTACGACGCGATTCGCGCCGGCGCTCACTTCACGCCCGTTGAGACCTTCTCGGCGGACAATGCGCCGGTTCGCAAGGAATACGCCGTTTTCGTCAACAGCGAGCGCCTGAAGTACGACGACTATCCGAAGGAATTCGTGAAGGTCGCCACCGCGACTGACGGACGGATCGTCTCGTTCAACGGGTACGCCTACAATCACTGGCTCCACGAGTTCAAGCTTCCCTCGGGTGCCATCCTGGTTCAGACGGGCGACTTCGCGGTCGAATGGGACTTCGCTCTGCTCGGCTGCATCGGGATTCCCAAGCCGACTACCGAACAGCGTGCGGCACTGGAAAAGCTTGGCGTCGTCTTCTTCGACCACGCACTCTTCGCGAGTCGTGGCGGCATGGTTCACACCATATCCGTTGGCTTCCATTTCCGCGACTATGTCGCGGTGCGGTTGCCGAAGAAATGGCGTGTGGTCGAAAGCAACGAGTGGTACTTCAAGTGCCCGTTCGACATCGAGATTCTGGACGCCAAGGAACGTCTGGTCGCTCGCATCCATCAGGAGCCACGCGAGTACAGCCAGCAAACGACGTGGACGGGAACGCTTATGCTCGTTTGAGCAACGCTGCCTACCAACGCGAAAGAGCTTCTTCGCCGTCTGCTGGGGGAATGCTTTCCCCCGAAATCGGAAGTCACTCCCGCGTAGCGCAAAAAGGACTGAGCAGACCGACTGCTTGCCCGCCATGTCTTCGGACCTCTGGCGAGCTTTTTCTTTTTGATTTATTTTTAATTTTTGCATAAAATACTCTTGGTATTCGCTTTGCGAATTCTGAATTTATTCCGCCAAAGAAAAACTTGAAATTGTCAGTGTGTGCGGCGGAGCCGCTCATTTTTGCCCCGCCACATCCGAGCCGCGCGAAGCGCGGCGAGGGAATGCAGTTCGAGCTATTTGTAAAATACACCGCCTTCGCTACGCCGAAGCTCGCAAGAGCGGAGGCGAGCTTCGCATAGCTACGGCGTGACAAGTCCGCTTTCAATACGACGAAACTTTAGTGAAGTCGATTATAATTGATTTATGTACTACGTCTACAGTCTAAAATGTAAAGATGGTTTTTATGTTGGATGCACAGACAATATTGACGAGAGATTAGAAAGACATCGCAAAAGTCATGTCCCAGCAACAGAAGATCGATTGCCTATAGATTTAGAATTTTATGTTGCCATTTCAAATAAATACAAAGCATTTGAATTTGAAAAGTATTTAAAATCCGGTTCTGGCCGTGCTTTTATTAAGAAACATTTAATATAGAAAGGGCGCTCCTTGTGAGAACGCCCTTGGTCGATTTGTCCGTCGACTAGCGGGAGAACTTTCTACCAGTCACGTCTTCAAAGGTTTCCGAGGCCCATGAATAAGGACTAGTACGAGCGATGGTTCCCATCCGACTGACGATCGCTTTCTGGAATTTCCCGATGATCTTCTGCTGCTCGCTCTCCGGAGAGAATCGAGTGGCACAGACGTCGAGAGTTTGCCAAGCGGCGATTGCCTGACCTTCGTCCATCTTTACGATTTGGTCGAAGGCCATGTAGAGCCAACGCGTCAGCTCTTCAGGACTCGCTTTCCCGATCTCTTGGAGCGCCATGAGCGCCCGATCGACTGTGATGTCCATGCGGCCTCCTTTTAGGCATCATGCGGGTAGAGAATAGGACCATCCTGACTCTGTCCCCATCTTATCATAGTTTGATCAATCTGTCAAGAGTAGTAGTTTTGGCCATAATTTAAGCCGTATTTAGACCCGACCCGAGTACCTCAATCTCAAGGATCGAAAGATGCTAGAATACCCTTACAAGGTCTCGCTGGTGGGGCACTTAACCCGAGATCACCGCCAGATTGGCAACTTTGAACCTAAGTAAAATAAGGTTCATTTGGCCAATAATTAGTGATATTATTTACTATGGTCATAATCCTCAATTTTGGAAGTCAGTTTGCCCATCTCATAGCAAGGCGCGTGCGGGATCTCGGCGTAAAAGCCGAGATTTTGCCTTTTAATACTTCCGCTTCGGAAATACAGAAACATAATCCTGTTGGTGTCATTCTCTCTGGTGGACCCGCATCGGTGTTAGAGAAAGACAGTCCTCGACCTGACAAAGAAATATTTAAGCTCGGTATTCCGGTTCTTGGCATCTGCTACGGCCATCAAGTTATGGCACACATGCTCGGTGGCAAGGTTAATAAAGGAAAACATCGAGAGTTCGGCAAAGAGATTTTAAGTATTGAAGACAAGAAAGGAATTTTCCAGGCGCTCTCCTCAAAAGAAGTTGTGTGGTTCTCTCACGGCGATCAAGTATCGGCATTGCCTAAAGGATTTAAGCAGACAGCATCTACTACTGGCTGCAAATATGCCGCTTTTGCTGATTCAAAGAGCAATTTTCACGGCATCCAGTTCCATCCAGAAGTAACTCATACTCAGCACGGAGAGAAATTATTAAAAAATTTCCTTTTCTTAATCTGTAAAGCCAAGAGGAATTGGAAGATCAGCTCGGTAGCAGAAAACATAATTGCAGAGGTTAAGAGCGAGGTTGGAGATAAACATGTAGTTGTAGGTATTTCAGGTGGCGTTGATTCACTAGTAGCCGCTACGCTTATCCATAGAGCCATTGGCAATCGCTTACATGCAGTATTTGTGGACACTGGGCTTCTCCGCAAAGGAGAAGTTGAACAGGTAGCTTCGTACCTGCGTAAACACGGTTTCAAAAAGTTGCACGTCATAGATGCCAGCCAGCTTTTCTTAAAACGGTTAAAAGGGATTTCCGACCCAGAGCAGAAGCGCAAAATTATTGGCCATAGCTTTATTGAAGTATTCGAGAAAGCGATCAAGAGTAAGCTTAAAAAGCACACGATTGCATATCTAGCTCAAGGGACTATTTATCCTGATCGCATAGAATCCGCTGCCACGTTAAAAACAGTAGCAAAAATTAAAAGCCATCATAATCTTACGCTGCCCGCGAAGATGGGTTTCAAAATCCTTGAACCGATAAAAGATTTATATAAAGACGAAGTACGGAGAGCAGGGTTAACTCTTGGATTACCGAGAGAACTACTATGGCGACACCCCTTTCCAGGTCCGGGGCTTGCCATACGCATAGTAGGAGAAATTACCGCAGATCGACTTCAAATTCTCCGCGAAGCTGATGCCATCTTCATCGAAGAACTAAAGAAAGCTGGTGAATATAAAAAAATCTGGCAAGCATTTGCGGCACTGCTCCCTGTTAAAGTGGTAGGTGTCATGGGCGATAGTCGAACCTACGAATACGTAGTAGCCTTACGAGCGGTCGATTCGTTAGACGGTATGAGTGCTGATTGGCACAAAATCCCCAATGAGCTTTTGGAGAAAATCTCAAGTGCCATCATCGGCAAGGTACGAGGGGTAAACCGTGTGCTATACGATATTACTCAAAAACCTCCTGCGACAATTGAGTACGAATAAGCATGAATACAAAAAGCAGGAGTATAATTTAGGGTCATGGATCCCGTTAGAAGTAAGAAATCAGAGATTCCTGCCGATTCGCCTAAGGCGAATCGGACTTCTAACGGGATGGAACCGCTGGCGTTTAAAATTAGGCCTAAGAATCTCGGCGAGTTTATTGGCCAGAGACATCTTGTGGGAGAAGGGAAGCCATTTGAAATCGCCATAGCGAAGAAACATCTTTTCTCCTTTATTTTCTGGGGACCGCCCGGGGTTGGTAAAACAACTTTGGCAAAAATATATGCTGAGGCTCTCAACGCCGAGTATCACCAACTCTCGGCAGTATCCGCGGGCAAAGAAGATATCAAAAAGATTATTGATTCCGAGGGCGGGCTTTTCGGTCCGAAAATTTTGTTTCTCGACGAGATTCATCGGTTTAATAAAGCCCAGCAAGATTTTCTCCTGCCCTTTGTCGAGTCGGGTAAATTAACTCTCATAGGAGCCACGACCGAGAATCCAAGCTTCGAAGTTATTCCGGCTCTTTTGTCGCGCTGTCGGGTCTTTGTCTTAAATGAATTGTCTGATGCAGAAATGGAGGAGATTATAGAACGTACCGGATTCTCAATGGATAAAGAAGCAATGGACTGGTTGATAGGAATGGCGGCAGGGGACGCCAGACAAGCCATCGCTATGATTGAAAATACACACAAACTTTACGGTAAGGTCACTATCGATAATTTGAAGAATACGCTCCAGTCAAAACATTTGCGTTACGATAAGAAGGGGGACGAGCATTACAATACCGCGAGCGCTTTTATCAAAAGCATGCGCGCCAGTCAACCTGATGCCGCGCTGTATTATCTAGCTCGAATGATTGATTCCGGTGAGGACCCTAAATTCATTGCCAGGCGAATGGTTATTTTTGCTAGCGAAGATATCGGTATGGAAGATAACCACGCTCTGCCTCTGGCCAATGCCGTGTTCCGAGCGGTGGAGACTGTAGGTTATCCCGAAGCGGGTATAAATCTTTCTCACGGAGCGATCTATCTCTCCTTGGCGCCGAAAGATAGGGCTGTCTACCATGCCTACCTTGCGGCCCTTTCTGATGCCAAAGAACATGGCAATTTACCTATTCCTCTCAAAATCCGCAATGCCCCGACTAAACTTATGAAAGATCTTGGGTATAGTGAGGGTTACGAAAAATATACCAAGGAAGATTTGCTGCCTGAGAAACTAAAAGGTAAAAGGTACTTTCAAAGGTGAGGGGGCTTGCTTACCGACGAAGTGTTGATATAATATCCGATATATGAACGATTTTGATAATGAGAACTTTGTCCGCAGGAACGCCATCTGGCTCGTGGTGCTTGTCGCCTTGGGTATCTTCGGTTTCCTCTTGTTTAAGGGTTGGGACAAGATTGTCAACGATGAGATCGACGGAATGATTACCATCACCGGCAACTTCAGCTGTTTGCCCTTTAAGGAAGGAGTCGAAACACTCGAAACATGCGCTCTTGGTGTCAGGAGTCGTGACGGTCTCCACTACGCTCTCGACATCAGTCGTATCCAGGATGCCAACTCCGATCTGAAGGCGGAAGACACTATCGCGGTGACAGGTACTCTCAAACCGGAAAGTGAAGTGCCGGCACCGGAATGGGCCGACTATAATATTGCGGGCGTTGTGCTGGTTAATACTTTACTTAGAACGAGGTAATCAGTGGGCGACAGCGACACACAAAATTTTCCTCGCGCCGGCGGCGCGCAAAGCGCGCCGCGCCTCGACAAAAGTCGAGCCGGTCGTGGTAACGTCATCAAGAACAATAACGCATTCTCCTGCCACAGGCACTCTATTTAAGACATCCATCGAATTGGTGAGATTCCCAAGACGCTCACTTCTTGACGCCGTCTTGGTTTGGCTCTCGGTGTGGCGAATTTTAACAAGTTGTCTTGGCATATATCTAAATATTTTCTCGCTATCACGTTTCATTACATCTTCGGAGAGGAGTTCAGACTGATTCCATCCTCGTTCGAATCGTCGTTTATCTGAAATAGGTATCGGCATTAATATTGGCTTATCCCATTTCTCAAAAAGAGCAAGGTCTAGAAGCTCGTGACGAATGTGGTCGTAGAGAATCTCTCCAAGCTTTTCGGCTATCCGGACGTTACCGTTATATTTAAGTTCCCAGATAATTTCCTTGACGAGAGGGTGACTATAATCGAAAAGCGCCATGGTGTATTTATCTTTCAGACGTAGAGCCGGCGGTAAAGTCTCAAGAAGTACTCCGGCGGAGAGCGCTTCCAGTTCCAAAACTTTTCTGCTTTTAGGGAAGAGAAAGTCGGTGAATAAATCTTTAATACGGGAGAGAAAATACATCCCGTTAGAAGCTAACTTATTCATATCTCTGAATAACATATAAAATAATAGGCTTATATATCGGTGCTTCTAACGGGATACATGAAAAGATTGTGATATTATAGAACACATGACATTCTTTTCTAAATTTTTCAATCAAGGCGAATCCTCAGCTTTGGGCGTCGACATCGGCTCTTCAGCTATCAAGATAGTCCAGATAAAAAAGAAAAATGGCCAGGCTGTGCTCGAGACATACGGTGAATTGGCCCTAGGTCCTTATGTCGGTGTCGGTGTGGGCCAGGCAGTTATACTTACAACAGACAATATCGCCCAAGCACTGACAGATTTGATGAGAGAAAAAGAGGTCAATATCACCACCAAGAAGTGCGGTATCTCCATCCCGTTCGCCTCGTCTCTGATGTCGGTGATTGAAATGCCGGCTGTCAGCTCCAAACAACTTGCAGTCATGGTGCCGCTTGAGGCGCGCAGATATATTCCGGTGCCTATTTCCGAAGTGATGCTTGATTGGTCTGTTATTCCCAAAAGCGAAGTGCGGGAAGAGGATTCCTCGGAATATACTACTACGGAAGAACGTTCATCAGCCGGGGCAACTAAGGCTTCGGCCGCTCTTTCCAAGGTTGATGTTCTGATTGTGGCCATACACAACGAGACTATCGCTCGGTATCAAGAAATTGTGGCCAAGAGCGGACTGGAAGCCGGCTTTTTTGAAATCGAAATATTTAGTACTATGCGCGCAGTGCTTGATGAGGCGCTTCGGCCGGTGATGATTATGGATATAGGCGCGGCCTCGACCAAACTCTACGTCGTCGAGCGCGGGGTTATTCGCTCCTCCCATACTATCAATCGCGGTTCGCAGGATATCACTCTCACCATCTCCAAATCTATGGGGCTCTCTTTGGAGCGCGCAGAAATCATGAAGCGGCAAGTGGGAGCGGCAGGAAAGGATAAAAATCTGACCGATGTCATCATTTTAACCCTCGACCATATCTTTTCCGAAGTCAATAATGCCCTTTTGGCCTTTGAGAAGAAATATAACAAGACTGTCTCAAAAGTAATTTTAGTCGGCGGCGGCTCCGCTCTTAAAGGTCTCGCAGAACTTGCCAGAAATAATTTCAAAACGGATATAGTCATAGCCGACCCTTTCAATAAAGTTTCCGCACCCGCCTTTCTCGAAAATATTCTTAAGGAGACTGGCCCGGAATTTGCCGTCGCCATCGGTCTCGCTCTGCGCAAACTGGCGGAAGAGGAATAGACTGATTTACTTGATAACAGATTTGAGTAGGCGCACAATTAGAGTAGACAGATGTAAAGTCTTCTTACCCTAACCGAAAGGAAAACCGCCATGGTGAACAAACAGACGGCGATACTCGCTTGGCCTACGTTCAATTTCATTGTTCGTGTGGATCGCTTGGTTCGTCCAGTCTACCCCGACTGGGTAAAAAAGCCGATGCACCCAGAGCTAGAGCTTGCTGGGCCCGCCGAATACGACCTCTCGAAGCTTGAGCTGTGGCTCCACGATGACCAGAAGGATAGTATGGTAAAGGGCGAGGTCATTTACTCGCACTTGAAAGCCACGAACACTCTCACATCGTGTCTCGATCTTCGAGATGGGTTCGCTATCCAAGCTAAGGGTATTGCGGTCTTCCGCAGATTCTTCGGAGGTAAGTCTGCCTTCCTGTGGAGATCAACCGCTCAGTCCCTTTTCAGCCGTATTCTTGTCCCGTTTCTCTGTGAGTTCGGTGGCGAGATTGTGGTGGATTGGAACTGGCTTGACCGTGGCTGGTACACGGACCACCCTGCTCTCAAGTTTCAGCAAGTAGTACCCGGAACTTAGCCTCTTGGACCCCACAAAGCATCGCGGGGTCTTTTGTTTTAGAGTTATAAACACTCTATGTGTTTCAGTAAATTGCTTTCTGTTATATAATTTAACTAAATGGAATCGAAATTTCAATCGTCGTTCATTCCCAAAGGTCCCTTCGCAGCAACTGCCTCTGGTGTGCCAATGGGGCCAAAGGCCAAAGAAAAGAGCCTGCTTGCATACTTGGCTTTGGTTATTTTCAGCATCTCAGTTCTCTTGGCTTTAGGAATGTTCGGATATAAGTTTTATCTCAAGTATAGTATCGCTAAAATGGGCGTTGATTTGGAGAATGCTCGGGCGACTCTCCAACCAGAGATTATCCGTGAACTGACTCGCCTCGACAATCGTATCATCTCCTCTCAAGAACTGATTGCCCAACATAAAATTCTCTCTCCCTTATTTGAATTCCTGGAAATCTCTACTCCAAGGACAGTGCGTTTCAGCGATTTCCGCTACTCAATGACCCCACAAGGCCTAGAACTTTCGATGACAGGCGAGGCACGAGGATATACGGCACTCGCTTCCCAGTCCGACATTTTCAACAAGAGTCAATATTTTAAAGACTCCATTTTTTCTAACCTTAAATTAAATACAAAGGGAGATGTTATTTTCTCTTTCAGGGCGGTCGTAGATCCGAGTCTGGTGTCGTACCAAAGAGAAGTGGAACGAATCGGCGCTCTCGCTCCTACTGCTACATCGACTGCTACATCGGCTTCGACAAGCTCACCGCAAGCAACGCCAAACTAAAATGAAAAATAATACTGCCATTATCTTACTTCTCTTGTCTGTCGGGCTTTTCTACACCTTTACCAATGACCAATACCAGGATGTGAAAAAATTATATGCTCTCTCAAGTGAGTACAGAAACGTTCTACAAAGTGTTTCTGCTATTGTCGAATTGAGAGACCGTCTGCTCGTTACTTACGAGACGTTTCCCAAAGCGGAAATTGAGCGCATAAATCAAGTTTTACCGGACAATATTGATAATGTACAGCTAGCCCTCGATCTTGATGCAATGGCTTCGCGCTATGGTATCTCTATCGAAAGTATTCAGGCAGAAGTAGGCGTGGGTAATGATGCGAGTCTCGTCGTCTTGCCGGAAAACGCCGGGGTCTACGAGAAGGCTACGGTCTCTCTTAGCTTTGTTGCAAACTACGAGAACTTCATGCGCTTGCTTGCCGATATAGAAAAGAGTTTGCGAATTATGGACGTCAAGTCCATTTCGTTTCAGACAAGCGAGTCAGGTTTTTACGAGTACGAAATATCGGCCGACACGTACTGGCTAAAATAGTTCGACGAACTCACTATAAATAATATGGAAATACTAACAAAGAACAAAGGAATACTGGCGGCGATCGCGATCTTCATCGTGGCAATACTCTTATACAATCTTTTCTTTAAATCAGAGACGCTTCTGGTGCCTTCCGAATTATCGGCTTCTAGTATCGGAGACGACCTCTTAAAGATCCGCGGGGAATTACAAAAAGTGACCCTAAGTCGAAACGTATTCTCTTCCCCTGGTTATCTTCTGCTCTCTGATTTCAGTACCGCCATACCACAACAGACAACCGGCAGACCGAACCCATTCAATATTATTGGTCGAGATTAAAGATGATGGCCAGCCCTGTTCACAGCAAAGGGTCAGTCCCTAATATTCCGACAAGAAGTCTCAAGAATATAGAAGTTGCAGGCTCGATACTCGAGTATATACCAAAAGAATCAGCTGAACATTATAAAGTTGTGCCGATAGGAGTAAAAGACGGCGTGCTTGAGGTGGGCGCCATAGACCCGAATGATTTAGAGGCTCGTGACGCGCTCAATTTTATCTCATCACGCATAAGTATGCCTTACAAACTCTTTCTCATCAGCGAGAATGACTTTGCTTTGATGCTGGAAAAATATAAAGGACTTTCCGGAGAAGTGACTAAGGCCCTCTCTGAACTTGAATCAGAACTTTTGCCCAGCGCTTTCCCAAAAGCAAAGGATGAAGAAAAGGAGAAAAAGGAGGAACTGTCTGAAACCAAGATAGTGGAAGATGCTCCGGTTACCAAGATTGTCGCCACTATCTTGAGTTATGCTTCCGAAGGCAAGGCTTCCGATATTCACATTGAGCCGACGTTCGAGAATGTTCGGGTACGTTTCCGCGTCGACGGGGTACTCAATGTCTCGCTCATTTTACCACTCAAGGTCCACTCAGCGGTCGTGGCCCGCATTAAAATTCTCTCAAACATGCGCTTGGATGAGAAGCGCAAGCCCCAGGACGGCCGCTTTTCTGCCAGAATTGATGACAGAAAGATTGACTTTCGCGTCTCCACTTTCCCAACCTATTACGGTGAGAAAGTGGTGATGCGTATTCTCGACCAGTCCCAAGGTTTGGCAACTCTTGACGACAGGGGTTTCTCGGAAGCGAATCTGAAATTAATAAGGAAAGTGCTCCAGCGCCCTTACGGTCTGGTGCTCATGACAGGTCCTACTGGTTCCGGCAAGTCGACTACTCTCTACGCAATGCTCAAAGAAGTGGATAGGGAACATAAGAACGTACTCTCGCTCGAGGACCCGGTAGAATACAGCATGGACGGAGTTTCGCAGTCTCAAATTCATCCGGAGATAGACTACACCTTTGCCAACGGTCTGCGCACGACCCTGCGTCAAGACCCTGACGTTATAATGGTGGGGGAGATTCGAGACAAGGAAACAGCCCAGCTTGCCATTCAAGCGTCACTAACTGGGCATTTGGTCCTTTCCACCCTCCACACCAACAATGCTCTTGGTGCTATCCCGCGACTAATAGATATGGGTGTGGACCCGTATCTCATAGCCCCGACACTGGTACTTACTATGGCCCAACGGCTGGTACGAAAACTCTGTCCAAATAGTGGCAAACCAATGGCTGTAAAGGATTCCATTAAGTTGATGATTGACAAACAATTTGAAGATTTACCTCTGGAATTCAAAAGAGAGCTTATTTTCGGCGACAAGGTTTATGAGATTGAGCAGACACCTGAATGTCTTAATGGTACCTCCGGACGCGTGGCTGTGGTGGAGGTTTTAGAGATGGACAGGGACATTGAGGCGGTCATTCTCAAAAATCCCACAGAGGCAGAGCTCTACAAAGTGGCGCGCGCTAAGGGTATGCTCTCTATGAAAGAGGATGCTATCCTCAAGGCTTTCCAAAGAATCATTCCATTTGAAGAAATTAATACGCTATAATGAAGATATGGGTAAACAGTACACAATCCTTATAGTAGATGACGATAAATTTCTGCTCGATATGTATCGGAAGAAATTCGAGCGTGAAGGTGCCACCGTCGATGTGGCAGTTGGTTCTGCAGAGGCGCTTGTCAAACTGCGCGGGGGCGCCAAGCCCGACATTCTCATCCTTGATATCATTATGCCGGATATCGATGGTATTGAACTCTTAGAGACTATTCGTAAAGAGAAACTGGTTCCTAATTCTGCCATCATCATGCTCACTAACGAAAGTAATCAGGACAAAATCGAGAAAGCAAAGTCGCTCGGTATCAAGGGCTATATTGTTAAAGCGACATATATTCCTTCGGAAGTAGTTGGGGAGGTTTTAAAAATCGTTAATTTAGAAACTAAATAATATGTCTACCACGCAAGAAAAACTTTTAAATGAACTTATCAACATAGTGGTCAAAGAGAGTGCTTCTGACCTCCATCTTTCGGAAGGCCGACCGCCGGTCATTCGGGTCTCGAACTTCTTGATTCCTTTGGTGAAAATGCCCGTACTCTCGCAAGTAGACATGGAGGGATTCCTCGCCATTTTTCTTTCTCCAGAAGCGAAAACAGAGTTTGAAAGCCGTAAGGAGGTTGACTTTGCCTACAGTAACCTCGGTAAAATGCGTTTCCGTTGCAATGTCTTTCTCTCGCTTGGCAAGCTAAATGTGGCTATGCGGTTGGTACCGACCGAGGTAAAAAGTTTCGAGGAACTTAATTTACCGCCGATTCTCGAGACTTTTGCCAAGCGTCAACAGGGCTTCTTTTTGGTAGTGGGTCCGGTGGGGGTGGGTAAGTCAACTACCCTCGCTACTATGATAGAGACCATCAATCTTGAACGGCTTGAGCATATCATTACCATCGAAGATCCCGTGGAATATATTTTCGAGTCTAAGAAGGCAATTATTGACCAGCGCGAGGTCAAGCTTGACACCCCCGATTTTCACAGCGCTCTTCAAGGTATCTTTCGTCAGGATGCCGATATTGTCATGATTGGTGAGATGCGCGACCCGGAAACAATCTCAACCGCAGTGACTGCGGCGGAGACTGGCCACCTAGTGCTCTCGACTCTGCACACCAACACCGCCAGTCAGACTGTGGACCGCATCATCGATGCGTTTCGAGCTGACCAACAGACCCAAATCCGTATCCAGCTGGCGGGGTCTCTCTTAGGTATATTTTCCCAGCGTCTACTGCCACGTATCTCCGGCGGACTAATTCCTGCATTTGAGCTTCTAATAAACAATAATGCTATCGCTAATCTGATTCGCGAGAAGCGTACCCAGGAGATTGGATCGGTTATCGAGACCAGCTCGGAGGACGGGATGGTAGATCTCAACAGAAGTTTGGCTGAGTTGGTGAGGAAGGGTGAGGTGACTGTAGAAAATGCTTTTCAATTTTCCTCTAATCCTAAAACGCTTGAGCGTATGATTTAGTTCGACAAGCTCACTACAAGTAAAATGCTTTTCAATTATAAAGTTCTAGAAAATTCTGGGAAACAAGTATCTGGCTCGATTGAGGCAGTTTCCATCGATGTAGCCATTGGTTCTTTGCAAAGACGCGGGCTCATTGTCTCCGAGATAGAACCGGCAGAGAAGGAGTCGTGGTTATCCAAGATTCAGTTCGGTTCAGGCGTCTCGCATAAGGAAGTGGTCATCCTCTCGCGGCAGATGGCCACCCTTTTTGAAGCGCAAATCTCTGCCCTGAAGATCTTCACTGTCCTTTCGGCCGAGATGGAAAACCAGAGTCTCAAGAGGAGTCTAACCCAAGTCGCCGATGACTTACAGGCGGGTAACAGTATTTCCAAGGCTCTTTCTAAACACCCGGCCATTTTTTCTGACTTCTACATCAACATGGTTAGGTCGGGCGAAGAAACAGGGAAATTAAACGAGACTTTTAACCATCTGGCCGACTATCTCGATCGTAACTATGAAGTGGTTTCCAAGGCTCAAAATGCCTTAATTTATCCGGCTTTTGTTATTACAGTCTTTATCGCGGTGATGGTCCTGATGTTTACGGTCATCATTCCGAAGATAAGTCTCATTATTATTGAGTCTGGTCAGGCGATACCGTTCTACAGTCGAGTTGTTTTCTCTGCCAGTGATTTTTTGGTCAGTTACGGTATCATCCTGCCCGTTCTCCTGGTTATCTTCGGATTTTTCGTCGTGCGCTACACGCGCACAGCCGAAGGCAGGTCGGCCTTAGCTCGTTTTAAACTCTCGGTGCCTTATATAGGTGGTCTTTATAAGAAACTCTATCTTTCAATCATTGCAGACAATATGAACACAATGGTTCTCTCCGGTATTCCTATGGTCAAAGCCATTGAGGTAACCGCTTCCGTGGTTGGTAACGAAGTTTACAAGCGGATTCTTGAGGAAAGTCTATTAGCGGTTAGGGGAGGTAGTTCATTGTCTCAATCACTTTCCCAGTATGAGGAAATCCCGGGTATGTTGGTCCAGATGATAAGAGTAGGCGAGGAATCTGGCGAACTCGGCTCAATTTTAGGTACCATGGCCCACTTTTACCAAAGAGAAGTGATAAATGCCGTTGATACTTTGGTGAGCTTAATTGAGCCGGTTATGATTGTCTTTTTAGGTTTAGGGGTTGGTGTTCTTTTGGCTTCCGTACTTATCCCCATATACGATATTGCCAATTCTGCTGGTTTCTAGAGTATAATTAACTTGTCACTCAAAACAGGTGATTTATAAATTATAGATAAAATTGTTAAAATTAATATGAACAGAACAAAAGGCCTGCCTGCAAGATACAGTCAGGCGGGCTTCACCCTCATCGAACTTCTGGTGGTCATCGCCATCATCGGCATTCTCTCGTCAATAGTGCTGGCCTCTCTCAATACCGCGCGAGGCAAGGGCAACGATGCCAAGGTTAAGGCACAACTTTCTGGCCTGCGAGCTTCGGCAGAAGTTTATTACGATACTAATGGAAATTACGGAGCTGCAGCTGGTGCAGCATGTAACGCAGGTATGTTCGCTGATGCGGGATCTGGTATGGCATCTTACACCAACACTACCGGAGCATTCCCAGCTGGTGCAACCCTAACGTGCGTAACCACCGGTACTCCATCTACTGCATACGCAGTAGCGGCTCTTCTTCCGGGGAGCTCAAGTGCTACCGATACCTGGTGTGTGGATAGTTCTGGCAAGTCTCAACTTGTTGACCCTATCTCCATCGGTTCCGGAGACGCAGCCTGCTAAGTAATACTTTATAAAATCAATATGAGCAAAAGAACAAGGGGCTTCACCCTCATCGAACTTCTGGTGGTCATCGCCATCATCGGCATTCTCTCGTCAATAGTGCTGGCCTCTCTCAATACCGCGCGAGGCAAGGGCAACGATGCCAAGGTTAAAGCCCAGCTTGCTGGTCTACGAGCGGCGGCAGAGGTCTACTACGATACGAATGGTTATTATGATACCGTGGCTTCCGATTCGTGTACCGACCCCGTACCGGATTTCTTCGAAGATCCTGATTCCGGAATGCTCCAATACACTACGCAGACCAACTATCCGACTGGTGCAGACCTCTCGTGCCGCACGGACGGCACTGCCTATGCAGTTTCGGCATTATTGCCCGGAGCAGGAGGAACTAACTCGTGGTGTGTTGATAGCGCTGGTAGTTCGAAGACAGAAGGTGCCGCTCTTGGCGCTGGAATTGTAGTCTGTCCGTAAATTCAATTTCAGGTTTGATATCCCAAGCAGGCTGACTGGCGGTCATCCTGTTTGGTCATACCTAATTGTTGGTATAATAAATGCGATGAATAAAAGAGAAAAAAGCCTGTCCGTCGACAAGGCGGGCTTTACCCTCATCGAGTTGCTTGTTGTTATTACAATCATAGGCATTCTTTCAGCTATTATCATTAATTACCTAACGTTGGCGCGTGGTAAAGGCAACGACACTAAAGTCAGGTCTCAACTTAATAGCGCGCGTTCGTCTGCAGAACTTTTCTATAATAGTAGCAATAGTTATAATGGTACTGTCGGCAATATTGCCGGCCCTTGTGACACAGCGAATTCCATGTTTACCGACACTGCCTCTGGAATGGTCAAATTCACTAGCCAAAGCGACTATCCAAACGGCGCGACTCTGACGTGCTACTCAACAACTGGAGCTTATGCTATATCGGCTCTCTTGCCGGGAGTGGGCGGAACGAACTCTTGGTGTGTTGACAGTCGGGGAAGCGCTAAATTAAGGAGCGCTCCGATAAATAGTCCTGCCTGCTAGGCCAGAATAATGATTTACGTCGTCCTTTTTGTTTTGGGTGCTATTGTTGGCAGTTTTCTCAATGTCGTCGGTCTGCGCTGGGATTCACCCCGCCACGGCGGGGCGTGGTCGAACTTTGATGGCCGTTCAATTTGTCCTAATTGTTTCAAGACGTTGCGTTGGTTCGAGCTTATACCGATTTTAAGTTTCTTAGCTCAGAAAGGTCGATGCAGAAATTGCATGACGAGAATATCCTATCAGTATCTCTTAATCGAGCTTTGGACTGGATTAATATTTGTTACTGTTCCATACATTTTTATACCCGTCTTCTGCATTTATATTGTTATCACTATTTATGACCTTAAGCACAAAATCATTCCTGATCCGTTAGTATATTCTGCAATCGCCTTAAGTTTACTTATTCCTTTATTCTTTATTCCTTATTCTCTCTTGGACTGGCTCTCGGGGCCGATTCTGTTCGCTTTTTTTGGAACCATCTGGCTCTTTTCCCGCGGGAGGGCTATGGGTTTTGGCGATGCCAAACTTGGACTCTCTGCTGGTCTACTCCTCGGTGCTTCACAGAGTTTCTCTGCCATCGTTCTCGCTTTCTGGATTGGCGCTTTGTGTTCTCTGGCGTATCTTTTTTGGGATAAGGCAGGCTTTCTTAAAAATGCTAAAGGGCTTACAATGAAGAGCGAGATTCCATTTGCGCCCTTTATCGTATTAGGTGCTTGGGTGTCTCTGATGTTTCATCTAAATATCTTTTATGTCGCATTATTTTAGACACAACCATGGCCTGCCCGAACGACTGTTCGGTCGGGCGGGTTTTACCCTTATGGAACTCCTTGTCTCTATTGCCATAGTGTCTATAATACTCACAGTCGTAGTCTCAAATCAGTCAACTTACACTGATGGGACGGCCCTTACTAATCTAGCTGATGAAATCAGTTCGACGATCTCTCAAGCGCAGGCATATGGTATAGGGGTAAAGGAATTCTCCTCAAGTTCAAGCGAATTTAGCGCCTCTTTCGGTCTCACCTTCAGCCTCCTCGGTTCTGGTTCCGCGAGTGATTATCTCTCTTTTGCCGACCGAAACAGCAACAAAATCTACGATGGTGACTGGTCGTGTCCCTTAGGGGGAGCCTCGGAGTGTTTGGGTAAAGTCAATATTACCCGCAACAACTTTATTGAATCGCTCTGCGTTGTCAGAACATCAGGCGCGGATATATGTGAAGTCGGTCGGGTAGATATCAGTTTTGCTCGTCCCAGCACCGAAGCCCAGATCCTGTTTTTTAATTTGGGCGGGGCATCCTTTACTCCTGCTGGTATCAAGGGAGCTAAGATCATGCTCAAAAGTCCCGGCGGGTTAAGCCGATCGGTTACTGTTTATAAAACTGGTCAGATCTCGGTACAATAACTTGCCATGCCCGCTGTCACTAAAATGAATAAGGCCCGCCCGCCCGAACGACGTCAGTCGTTCGGGCGGGGGTTCACTCTCATTGAATTCCTAATCTCTATTGCCATAGTGTCTGTTATACTGGCAATTGTAGTTTCAAATCAGCCAAAGTATCTTGACGGTATCGCCCTTACCAATCTAGCCGATGAAGTTAGTTCGATGGTTTTCCAAGCGCAGGCATGGAGTGCGGGGGTTAAAGAATTCTCTCCTGGTTTAGGCGAATTTAGCGCCTCTTATGGGCTAACCTTTAATCTCCTCGGTTCTGGTTCTAACACTGCATATCTCTTCTTTGCCGATCGCAGTGTCTATCCCAATATTGTTGGAAACAAAATTTACGACGGGGACTGGTCGTGTCCCATAGGAGGCGCTTCGGAGTGCCTAGGCAAATTCGATATCTCTAGGGGTAACTATATTGAATCGCTCTGTGTTCTCTACTACACATCTCCAATATATTATGTGGATAACTGTGACGTCGGTCGAGTAGATATCAGTTTTGCTTATTCTAGCGGCGAGACCCAGCTTCTATTTTACAAAACCAGTGGGAACTTATTTAATCTGAAAGAGTTAACTCAAACGGAGGGAGCTAAGATTGTATTAAAAAGTCCCGGCGGGTTGAGCTGGTCGGTTGTCGTTCATACAAATGGACAAGTCTCGGTGTTGAAAACGGAGTCACAGACTCAATAACTTATCATGTCCGCTATTACTAAAATGAAAAGGGGCTTCACCTTAATCGAACTCATGGTTGCTGTATCGATTTTTATCGTCGTGATGACTATCTCTATGGGCTCGATTATCAACGTCTTCGATGCCAACCGCAAATCAAGGTCTTTGAAAACAGTACTCAATAATCTCAATCTAGCCGTAGAGAGTATGTCGAAAGAAATGCGCTTTGGCAGGAATTATCATTGCAGTTCTGGGACTGTTACAATACCGCAAAACTGCCCATCGGGCGATACCCTTATGAGTTTTCTCTCGAGTAGCGGTGTTCAAATTACCTATCGTTTGAATAGTCAAACCATTGAAAAACAGATTGGCGGCGGTGTCTATATTGCGGTCACCGCGCCGGAGATTGTTATAGATGACCTTGTCTTCTATACCATTGGTGCCGGTGCTAGCGACTCTCTCCAACCTAAAGTACTTATAAAAATTAAGAGTCATGCCGGCGCAGCTGAAAGTCAGTCAGATTTTACCTTACAAACTCTTATCTCCCAGCGCACTCTAGATATATGAAAGATAAAGGTTTTACCATCGTAGAAAGTCTCGTGGCCATCGCTATTTTGGTGCTTGTCATCACAGGTACGGCGAGCGCTATTCAGACCGGTATCTCATCCTACATTTTCTCGAAAAATCAAATCATCGCTTTCTATCTTGCTCAAGAAGGGTTTGAGCAGATAAGAAATATGCGTGACGAGAATGGCCTAAAAAGCCAAGATTGGCTTACCGGTATCTCGGCCAATTCAAGCGACCCATGCTACTTTGGCAATGCCTGTATTATCGATCCTGTCATTAGTAATGTTCCTACTCGCTGTAGCGCCGGACCAGGAAATTGCCCAGTACTTCGACAAGACGCATCTACAGGATTCTTCGGCTACGAATCCTCTTGGACGGCCGTCATCTTCAGAAGGGAGATTGTGTTGACCCAGATCAACGCGAATGAGGTCTCGATTTTGGTAACGGTTGATTGGTCGAAGGGCCTAGTTAATAGACAATTCAGAGCCAGAGAAAATATTTTAAATTGGCAATAGTATGAACAACCGACAACGAGATCAAAAAGGTTTTACACTTTTTATAGCGCTTATTATGATGGGAACGCTGCTTTTAATTGCCGCAGGAATAGTGAGTCTCGCGACGAGACAGGCACTTATCTCTGCCTCCGGCCGTGAATCTCAATACGCGTTCTACGCCGCCGACACCGGTATCGAATGCGCTCTCTTTTGGGACGTCAAAAATCCTACCGGGATTAGCGCCTTTGCCACCTCGACTTCCTCTAGTATCACTTGCAATGGTGCTTCTGCAACTGTTGGTGGAGGAGGTAATAGTAGTCCCACTTCCATTTTTTCTTTCACACTCACACCAGATACATATTGCGCTACCGTAACAGTTAATAAGGCTTACATCAGTGGTGTGTTAAGAACAACTATCGAGGCCAAGGGTTACAATACCTGTGATTTGTCAAATCCCAGACGCGTGGAACGCGCCATCCGCGCCACATATTAGAAATGCCAAGAGCCACGAAAGACATAAAAGAACGAGTCAAAAAACTGCGTGAGACTATAAAGCGTCACGCTCGACTTTATCACACTTACGACCAGCCGGAAATTTCAGACGAAGCCTATGACGCGCTTATGCGCGAACTCGAGCAGTTTGAATCGCAATATCCGTCGTTAGCTATTTCGGATTCGCCCACCAAGCAGGTAGGCGCTCGTGTGCTCGAGAAATTTGAAAAAGTGGCGCACGTCGTTCCTCAATGGTCTTTTAACGATGCTTTTGACGAAGATGATATTCGTGCGTTTGATGAAAGGGTCAGACGAGTTCTAAAAACTTCTCCAGAATATATTACTGAATTAAAGATAGACGGTCTTAAAATAGTCTTAACATATGAAAACGGGGCCCTTGAAACAGCCGCTACGCGTGGTGACGGCAGAGTCGGTGAGGATGTCACAGGCAATATTCGCACTATCGAATCGATACCGCTTAAACTTGGAAAAACTATTAGTATCATAGCCGAAGGCGAGATTTGGATGTCAAAGGCAGTCTTCAATAAATTAAACCGAGAGAGGAAAAAGAGAGGCGAAGAGCCATTTGCCAATCCTAGGAATATTGCCGCCGGGTCATTGCGTCAACTTGACCCGGCCGTGACCAGCACGCGCAGACTCGATTCGTTTATCTACGATATCGCCTCCCTAGACCCAAGGTCAGACCTTAAGGGTTCCCAAGGTCTGACCTTTGATACTCAAGAAGAAGAACTTAAACTTCTGCAGCAGCTCGGTTTCAAGGTCAATCCGCATTTCAAAAGATTTGAAGATATCGAGGGGGTAATTAAATATTGGAAATTATGGGAAGAGCAGAAAGAGAAAGAAGATTATCTTGTGGATGGCATTGTAGTCAAAGTGAATGAAAAGAAGTTTCAGGATGCTTTAGGTTATACCGGTAAGGCGCCACGCTTTGGTATTGCTTTCAAATTTCCAGCCGAACAAGTAACAACCGTACTGAACGATATTACGCTCCAGATTGGTCGGACAGGCGTACTAACTCCAGTGGCAATCCTCGAGCCGGTCTCGGTTGCCGGCTCGACCGTCTCGCGAGCAACGCTCCATAATGAAGATGAGATAAAACGCAAAGATATTCGGATAGGAGATACGATAGTGATACAGAAAGCCGGAGATGTCATTCCAGAAGTGGTGAGGGTAGTGGAAGAGATGAGGACAGGTAAGGAGCGGGTCTTCAAATTCCCGACCCGCTTTCCGCTCTGTGGTGGTGACGGACGGATCAAGCGTTTCTCTGGTCAAGCGGCTTATCGCTGTGTGGCCAGAAACTCATATGAGCAACAGAGGCGTAAACTGGAACATTTCGTCTCGAGGCGCGTCTTTGACATAGACGGCTTGGGACCAAAGATTATCAACCAGTTAATGGATAGAGAGATTATTTCAAACTTCGATGATATCTTTACGATCAAGTCGGGTGATCTGGAAACACTTGAACACTTCGGAGAAAAATCTATAGGTAATCTCTTGGAGGCCATAGAGAAGGCACGAACTGTTTCTCTCAGGCGTTTTATTGCCTCACTCTCCATTCCTCAAGTTGGAGAAGAGACTGCGGGTGATTTGGCACAATACTTCGGTACGTCGAAGCGTTTCGCGGAAGCAACTTTGTCGGAGCTTATAAAGTTAGAAGGAGTCGGTCCCGTAGTGGCGCGTTCAATAATTGATTGGTTCGCCGACCAAGAGAATAAAAAACTTTTTGCGCGGCTCTTGAAACAAGTGCACATCCAACCAGTCCAAAGCCGGGCTTTGGACGGGTTATCGCTTGCTGGTAAATCCTTTGTTTTAACGGGCGCGCTGGAAAATATGTCCCGTGAAGGTGCTAAAGAGAAAATCCGTGAACTGGGTGGGGAAGTTCATGGATCTGTTTCTAAAAACACAAGCTATGTAGTCGCCGGCCGAGATCCAGGAGAGAAATTTGGCAAAGCTCGAGAACTTGGAATAAAAGTCCTGAGTGAAAAAGAGTTTTCTCTTATGTTAGGATGAATATATGGATAAGGAGAAAGTGCTAAATTTGGCCAAGTTGGCGAGGATTGAAATAGGGGATAAGGAGGCGGGGAGTCTATCCGGCGAGTTCAAAATCATTCTCGACTATGTCAGTGAGGTGAGGGGGGCGGGAATAAAGAATAAGGAATCAGGAATAAAGAGTAAAAAGGAATTTCTGGTCAGGAATGTAATGAGAGAAGACGCGGAGCCCCATGAGTCCGGTCTCTATACTAAACAGATTTTAGAACAAGCTCCGGCAATGGAAGGTGGTTATCTTAAGGTAAAGAAAATCCTTTGATGCCAGATATTTCTAAACTTTCGATAAAGAGCGCGCGTATGGCTCTGCAGAGAAAAGAATTTTCTGCGCGCGAGCTTACAAGCGTTTCGCTAGATGCAATTGAAGAACAAGATAATAATGTCCATGCTTTTCTGGAAGTTTTTGACGATGCGTTAGCGCAGGCGGATGAGGCAGATAGAAAAATCGCCGGCGGAGTCGATTTGCCGCTTCTCGGTATCCCAGTCGCGATTAAAGATAATATGCTTATGGAAGGTAAGTGTGCTACTGCCGGCTCAAAAATTCTTGAAGGATTTGTCGCCCCTTATGACAGTACAATGGTCAAGAAGCTTAAAGACGCTGGGGCAATTATTTTAGGGCGCACTAATATGGACGAGTTTGCTATGGGCAGTTCCACCGAGAGTTCGGCATATGGCGTAACCAAAAATCCGCATGACTCATCCCGAGTGCCTGGCGGCTCTTCCGGTGGTTCAGCAGCGGCTGTTGCGGCTAACTTCGTGCTGGCCGCTCTGGGTTCTGATACTGGTGGCTCAATTCGTCAGCCGGCGGCTTTCTGTGGCGTAGTTGGTCTCAAGCCGACGTATGGCAGAGTATCACGCTCTGGTCTTATCGCTCTAGCCTCTTCGCTTGACCAGATCGGCCCCTTTGCCAAGACTGCAAGTGACGCAGAGATTCTCCATGAGGTTCTAAAAGGTCGAGATCCGCTTGATAGTACGACTATATCGGAAGAGATGTATCCTTCGCGGAGAAAATTCTCTAAAGTGATAGGTGTCCCTCGAGCATTTGTGGGGAGCGAAGGGATAGATGATAGTGTCAGAAATAATTTTAGAGAAGTAGTAAAAAAATTTAAATCTCTAGGATATGAGGTGAGGGACGTTGAATTACCGCATATAAAATATTCTCTAGCCACGTACTATATTATTATGCCAGCCGAAGCTTCTTCAAACTTAGCACGCTTTGACGGGGTGAAATACGGTCTGCATAGAGATGGCAAAGACGTGATAGAAGACTATTTCAAAACTCGCGGTGAAGGCTTCGGCAAGGAAGCACGCAGAAGAATTATTCTCGGTGCCTACGTACTCTCTTCCGGCTATTATGATGAATATTACGGGAGTGCCCTAAAAATGAAAAGACTGATTACTGAAGAATTGAACGAGACGTTTGGAGAAATTGATTTAATTCTGACTCCTACTACGCCTACCCCCGCGTTCAAGCTCGGAGAAAAAACTACCGAACCTCTCTTAATGTACTTAGCTGACATCTTTACTGTGCCGGCAAACATCGCGGGTTTACCTTCCATCTCCTTACCCTCCGGCTTGGCGGGCACTTTGCCGCTTGGTATTCTGCTTACCGCCGGTCTGGGCAGAGAAGATAATTTATTTACCGCTGGTAAAGAATTTCTAGGGGAATAAAATATAGATATGGCAGAAGAGAAAAAACCAACAAAACAAACAAAAACAACAACCGGAGGCAGTGGCGACAGAAAAGCTTTTGAGCAGATAATATTTTTACTCGCGGGACTGGTGCTCTTGGGCGCGGTTGCCACTGCTCTCTTAAATTATATTGAAAGTCTGGGATTAGGTACTACCGGCTCTCTCTGGGATAGGATAATAAATTACTTCCTCGAGCATGTTTGGCCGATCTGGAAGCTTGTAGCAGCTATCGTGAGCGTGTCAGCTCTTGCTGGCATTATCCACAATTCTTGGAAACTCCGAGCGATTAATATTGAAGAAAATAAAATTTACAACCCTCTTCCTCTAAGTTCTGTTTCGGATGGAGATGAGATAAGAGAGTTGAAAAATGAGAAGTGGGAGAAAGTCATGAAGTACGCAAACTCTGACAGTGCTTCAGACTGGCGGTTGGCTATCATTGAGGCGGATGTGATGCTTGAGGAACTTTTGCGTACCCTCGGCTATGAAGGGGAGTCTGTCGGCGAGATGCTTAAGTCAGTAGATAAAAATGAGTTTCTGATAATTGAAGACGCTTGGGAAGCGCATAAGGTCAGAAATGCTATCGCTCATTCGGGTGGGGATTTCCAATTAAACGAGCGCGAAACAAAACGTGTCGTCGCCCTCTTCGAGAAGGTCTTCAAAGAGTTTCAGGTAATTTAGCGTCTTGCACTGAGCTTGTCGCACGTGTTGCGGGTACCCGATTTGCACGGATGCCTACAGGTTATGAGCCTGTCGAGGTACTACTCCTCCAACCCGCTGTTCATCCATTTTAAGCCTTTTTCTTGAGAAAAGCAACTAATTATATTATAGTTTTCGAACGCCGGTGTAGTTCAATGGCAGAACAGAGGACTCATAAGCCTCAAACAATGGTCCGATTCCATTCACCGGCACACTTCGACTCGCTTCACTCACTCAGTATAAACAAATTGAATTAGCGGTGAAAATCTGCTAATTTGTATTCCATTGCGGTCATAGCTCAACTGGTTAGAGCACTCCCCTGTCACGGGAGAGGTTGCCGGTTCAAGTCCGGTTGACCGCGCATCAATCTTTCTGTCATACGTTAATAACTCACGGTCGTGAAATTATAGCGTATTGATACTGAGCCACTATGATATATCATAGTGGCTATATAGACCGAATCGCGCTCATCAAATGGTTTAGGAAGTGGTATGCTTTTGGTATGTCGACTGGAGAAGGTAATAAATCGAAATATAGAAGCATTGATATAAAATATACCCCCTGGGTTCTTAAAGAATATAAGTATTGGACGTTACTTTTACATGACGATCAATGGTACTTGGGGCGAGCGTATGTTTGGCTTGTGCGTGAAGGAGGTATGCAACGGTTTTCGGAATTAGAAAATCCTGAATATATAGAAATGAAAATGGTAATGCAAGAATATGAGCAAGTATTGGAGAACTTATATAACCCAGATTTTATGAATTATGCATGGCTCGCTAATATGTTTGTCGAGCATGGTGGACACGGGCATTTACATCTCATCCCTCGATACAGGAATGAGCGTATATTTGCTGGCACAACATTTATAGACGGTCGTTGGGGTAAGAATTATTCTCCTTCTGAAGAGTTCAAGCCAGCAGAAAATATCTTGATTCAAATTAGAGATGCCATTAAAAATGAGTTGAGCACGATGGATTTCAGTTCTAACATCGTCCACCTCCGCTAAGGTGGGGCAAGCTAACTCGCGCCACGAATTGATATTCTATAAATTAAAAAAGTTAGAAAACTGATATAATTTTTATATGCACGGAAACGATACAGAAAAGCAGATTTTTTTCTACGGGCAAGAGTTTTATGTACTGTCAAATTTTTCTTCCTTTCAAATTGAGTGGAAGGGGAAACTTTGGCCCACTTCAGAACATATCTATCAGGCCGAAAAATTTGAAGATGAAAATTTGAGAGAGAAAATAAGAAACTGTCGCTCAGCACACACAGCTCTTAAATTAGCTCAATCCAATAAGGATAACAATAGAAATGATTGGCATAAGGTTAATCTGCCTGTCATGAAAGAGATTCTGCATGCTAAAGTTGCTCAACATCCTTATGTTAAAGAGAAACTACTTGCTACAGGCGATAGGGAGTTAATCGAAGATTCATGGAGAGACGATTTCTGGGGTTGGGGTCCTAACAAAGATGGGGAAAATCATTTAGGGAAATTATGGATGGAAGTTAGGGATGAGTTGCGTAAAGCTCAATCCTAGTTCTAACATCGTCCACCCTTCGATAAATTCAGGGTAAACTAGTCCGCGCCTTAGTTTCTTGTTGTATAATTAAGGATATTACTAATAGTTTAAAATTACCTTGACAAACACAAATAAAGCTATCTGGGCGCTTCGTATTGGGGTGGCGGGGGAGTTTCTGGGTCATGGAATTCTTGCTTTGCAGGGCAAAGCAGACTGGATAGGATGGTTTGCTAAATTTGGTATTAGCGATCCGGGTACGGCGGCCACGCTACTTACTTTGGTAGGTGCTATGGATATATTAGTGGCTCTCATAGTACTCTTTAAACCTATCAAACCTATACTCTTATGGGCCATATTCTGGGGTTTCTGGACTGCACTAGTGCGCCCGATTGTCGGTCAGCCAATATGGGATTTCATAGAACGTTTTGCCAACTGGGGCGCCCCTCTCGCGCTTTTCTTCCTGTTGTTGAAAAGTGGTAAATCGGACTAAAATTCTGTAAGATTAAAGCTGTTGTATGCCAAGATAGCTCAGTTGGTAGAGCACATCCATGGTGGGGAATCCGCCCGTCTTAGTGGCAACATTAGGATGAATCCCGAATAACGGTTAAAGATCTCAAAAGGTTAAGACCGTGGCGTCATGCGCCCGAACGACTGACAAGGGTTCGCCTTAGGCGAAAAGATACAGTCTAGTCCTCCTATATACATAAAAAGGAGGTAGATGCGAAGGATGAGGTCCCGGGTTCGATCCCCGGTCTTGGCTCCATAAGTAAAGTGAAGTCAGTTTTTCTAAAATTTTTACGGGCAAAGCGGAGCTTTGCCCATTGTCCCAAGCCAATTCCGCTCGCTTCGCTCGTTTTTAGAGTGAGGTTCGAGCCGAAGATTTTTTGGAGGGAGATTTTTTTGGAGGGGAGGTCGTCTGTTTTTACTGTTTCTTCCAGTATGGAAGCGTCTTTAATCCAGTCTCGGGTCGGTTCGATCCACGCGGAGGGGGTATGTTCAAGACGGGCTATTTGCTCCTCGACGGACTTCTTCTCGGACATGAGCGAACGACGACGCTCAAGGTAGTCGTCCCGCTCTATGTCTTGTGCGACATAGACATCGGTAAGTCTGGCGAGGTTGCGGGAAAAGTCGCTGACTTGCCCCCGCAATTCTTGAACGGCCTCCGACGCGGAATTTTTAGTGTCGTGTTCCTCTTTGTCGAGCATGGCGGAAAGTGGGGCTACCCATTCTTTCGGCATAGCGTATTCGGAAAGCATGACCGACAACTGGCGGTCTAGCTCCTCTTGCCGGATACAGGGTTCGGGGCATTTCTGTGTCTTGGATTTCTTGGTGCAATGGTAATAAACATAGCGATGGGTGTTGCCGTTCTTCTGCCTCTTTATCCGTATCTCTCCGGTAATCCCCATACCGCAACTCCCACACGACAGGAGGCCACAAAAAGGCCTCGGGTCGGTCTTTTTAGCGGGGGTGCGGCCTCTGCCTCGTAAGACAGCGTTAGCCCTGTCAAAGAGGTCTTTCGTGATTATCGGCTCGTGCTTGCCTTCATATATTTCCCCGGCGTGGCGGAAGTGTCCGTAATATATCGGGTTGCTGATAATACTGGATATTCGTGAGATATGAACACGATTATTATTTTGGGACTTAATACCCGCCTGTTCCAAAACAACGGAAAGATTTTCAAGTCGGACACTTCCCGTTGCGTAAAGTTCAAACATCTTTTTAACGAGTTTCGCATTTTTGCGATGAACGGCAATTTTCTTGATATTGGAATTGTTGATATAGCCAAACGGGGCACGGCCCGGGAAGTCTCCCTGCCGTGCTTTCTGCCTTAACCCTCGTGCGGTGTTAGCACTTAATTGTCGGATGTATTCGTTCGCCATACCTAACTCGACGGACATCATTAAAACATTGTCGTTTGGATAATGGCTTCGGTCGTGCGTTTGAATATGTGCGATCACGCCTTGTTGAAGAAGCCATTGAATTTGCCCGCCGTCCACCGGATTGCGAGCCAAGCGGTCTACTTTCCAACAAATAATGCCCTGTGCTTCGCCTGTCTGTATGCGGCGGAGCATATCGTTAAAGATCGGGCGACCGGGCATTTTGGCGGAACGCTTTTCGATAAACTCGTCCAATATGGAAAGACTCTCACGCTTGGCGAGGTCTCGCAGTTCGGCGAGTTGGGATTCAATGGAGAGGACTTGTTTGTCCTCAACATCGGTAGATTTTCGGCAGTAGAGAAAATATTTCATAAAATTGCTGAAAGACGTTTTGTTTGATAATATTACGCTATAAGTGATACGGCTATTATAGCACAATACTTATATTATAGTATAATATGTCCACAATAGGCAAAAACATAAAACGACTTCGTGGGGTAAAAGGCATCTCGCAAGACAAGCTCTCTAAGCTCGCCGATGTGTCGCTTCAGACTATCGTCAAAATGGAGCTTGATGATAAACCGAATCCAACGATTGAGACGGTTCAAAAGATTGCGAAGGCGTTGGATATTAGCATTGACGATCTAATGAAATAAATTTTATGTATCTAAGCGACAACGAAAAAAGAGATATTCAGAAATATATTGAGGCGGGCAAACCTCTGCCCGACAAATTTCGCTTTTTACTATTTGAGGAGAAGCAAGAAGTTGAGCTTGTATGGAATGGAAAGACAAACGAAGTAACGAATACAGTTTTGCCGTTTCAAGTTATAGAGCAAGTAGACGAGCCGCGTTCCGAGAAAACAAAAGAGGTTCAAGGACTACTTTTCGGCGAGGGTGGCCGACAAATTTCCGGTTGGACGAATAAACTTATTTGGGGAGACAACAAGCTCATCCTTTCTTCTCTAAAGAATGGGCCGTTGCGACAAGAGATTGAAGAACAAGGAGGAATCAAACTTATTTATATTGATCCTCCGTTTGATGTAGGTGCTGATTTTTCAATGAACATTGAAATTGGCGACGAAGAATTTACAAAGAAGCCAAACGTGCTTGAAGAATTGGCTTATCGCGACACTTGGGGTAAAGGTGCAGATAGTTTTATTGCGATGATCTACGAGAGATTATCGTTAATGCATGATTTACTTGCAAAAGACGGGAGTATTTATGTTCATTGTGATTATCGAGTTACCCCATATTTGAGAATGGTATTAGATGAGATTTTTGGTAAGGATAATTTCAGAAATGAAATTATCTGGTGTTATCAAGGGACTGGAAAATCTCTAAAACAATATAAACGCAAGCATGACACTTTGTGGTTCTACTCAAGGGGTGATTCTTGGATTTTTAATTCAAAAGAAATTGGTATTCCTTTTGGAGAAAAACAGATAAAGAAATTTTCAGGACAAGATGAGAGCGGTTTTTACAAAGAGTATAGGCATACTGACGGCAAAGTTTATAAAAAATATCTTTCGGAAGATGATTATTTGCCGGTAAATGACTGGTGGAGTGATATTTATGTCATTCAGGACCATTCACAAAGGTTAGATTATCCAACACAAAAACCAGAAGCACTTCTTGAAAGAATAATTAAGGCTTCTTCAAATGAAGGTGATATCGTCGCTGATCTTTTTGTGGGGTCAGGGACAACTCTTGCTGTTGCGGAAAAACTTGGTCGTAAATGGATAGGTTCTGATTTGGGAAAATTTTCAATTCATACGACTCGTAAGAGAATGATAGGAGTTCAGCGAGAATTGAAAAAGAATAACAAAGACTATCGTGCGTTTGCGATTCTCAATCTTGGTAAGTATGAGAGACAGCATTATGTTGGTATAAATCCGAATTTACGAGAAGAAGAAAAAGCAAAGCAGATAGCCCAAAAGGAAAAAGATTTTGTTTCCCTGATACTTTCCGCATACAAGGCGGAGGCAACGGAAGGATTCAAAACATTCCACGGCAAGAAAAGCTCTCGCCTTGTTTCCATAGGCCCTATCAATTTGCCTGCCTCGCGTCTGTTTGTTGAAGCGGTTATCAATGAATGTATAGAAAAACAAATAACAAAAGTAGATATTCTCGCTTTTGAATTTGAGATGGGCTTGTTCCCGAAAATTCAAGAAGAAGCGAAAAGCAAAGGAGTTGATCTTGCTCTCAAATACATTCCCCGCGAAGTATTTGATAAAAGAGCGATAGAAAAGAATCAAGTCGTTTTCCACGATGTCTCCTATATTGAGATTAAGCCGATTGTGAAGAAAAAAACTATCGCAATCGAGCTTACCGATTTTTCAGTTTTCTACAATCAGGATTCAATAAAGGAAGTAGAAGAAAATCTGAAAGCGGGTGGGAAAAAGCTCTTGGTTGAAAACGGGCAAATTATCAAAATTGCCAAAGATAAGGACGGCGTTACGAGTCGCGAAGTTCTTACGAAAAAATGGACTGACTGGATAGACTATTGGGCGGTGGATTTCAATTTTGAAAGCAAGAAGGAAACTATCCGTGTAAAGAACGAAGCAACGGGAGAGGTCGAGGAACGCTGGACTGGCGATTATATCTTTGAGAACGAATGGCAGGACTTTCGCACAAAAAAGAAACGGGACTTGGAACTCATCACTTCGCCTGTTGAGGTCAATTCCGGCAAACGCAAAGTGGCCGTGAAAGTTGTCGATATATTCGGCAACGACACAATGAAAGTGATTGAGGTAACTGTATAAACTTATGGCCTTACATCAAAAATTCCCCAAGTCGCCTTATGAAATTCTCGATCCGGCAATACGCTGGTTTCCTGCTGACGAGAATTTACGGGAAAAGGGATACGAGAAACTACTCCCGCCGCTTGTGGCGGAACTTCGCAAGAAGGTAAAGGAGTGGCGGCTTACGGGATATGAGGGAGCGAGCGAAACAAGTAAAGCCCTATTGAATTGGTGGTTCTTGAAAGACCACCCGATGGAAACATCGGACGGAGAAGTATTTTTATTTCAGTATTACTTCGCCCAACGCGAAGCGGTGGAAACTATCGTCTGGCTTTACGACGTTGCTAAAGCGAGAGACAAATATGACCTGATTCGTTTTGATAGTTCGGGAGCAATTTCGGCAGGAATGTTTGATGAGGACTGGACGCGGTATGTCGTAAAAATGGCGACTGGTTCAGGAAAGACGAAGGTATTAAGTTTAATTTTAGCGTGGTGCTACTTTCACAAACTCTATGAGGAAGATTCAAAGCTGGCTCGCAACTTTTTAGTTATCACACCAAACATTATTGTTCTTGATCGTATTCGTGCTGATTTTGATGGACTAAAAATCTTTTTTGAAGACCCAGTGCTTCCCGACAACGGCTACGAGGGGAAAAACTGGCGAGACGATTTTCAAGCAACACTTCATATTCAAGACGAGATAGGAACTGTAAGAAAAACTGGAAATATTTTTCTCACGAACATTCATCGTGTTTACGAAGGAGCGATTGAATCAGCAAGTTTTGAAGACCAAGATACATCAAGTTATTTTCTCGGCGACAAGCCAGCAGGAGCGACGAATGAATCAAAGCTCGATCTTGGCGATATTGTCCGCAATATAGACGAACTGGTGGTGCTGAACGACGAAGCCCATCATATCCACGACCCGCGAATGGCTTGGTTTAAGGCAATCGAGGACATTCACAATCGTCTCAAAATGAAAGGCGATCAGTTAAGTTTACAGGTGGACGTTACCGCCACACCGAAACACACTAACGGCTCTATCTTTGTTCAAACGATAAGCGATTACCCGCTCGTGGAAGCAATACATCAAGATGTAGTGAAGCACCCCGTCCTTCCCGATTCAGCGAGTCGAGCAAAATTACAGGAGCATAAAAGCTCCAACTACACGGAAAAGTATAAGGACTATATTCATCTCGGTTATTTGGAGTGGAAGAAGGTTTATGATGAGCATATCAAGCTCAACAAAAAAGCCGTGCTGTTCCTTATGACTGACGATACAAAAAACTGTGATGAAGTCGCCAAGTATCTTGAGAATACATACTCTGAATTAAAAGACGCGGTGCTTGTCATTCATACTAAAGACAACGGAGAAATATCGGAGAGTGTTAGCGGAAAAAAAGAAGAAGAATTGAAAATACTTCGTCAGGCCGCAAACGAAATAGACCGTTTGGAAAGTCCGCATAAAGCAATCGTCTCGGTGCTTATGCTTAAAGAAGGTTGGGACGTGCGGAATGTTACGACGATTGTCGGCTTGCGTGCTTATACCGCACAAAGCAACATTCTTCCCGAACAGACACTCGGCCGGGGCTTGCGTCGTATGTATCGCGACCCCAACTTACCGGAGTTAGTCAGCGTAGTCGGCACGGACGCATTTATGGACTTCGTGGAGTCCATCAAAAGCGAGGGCGTTGAACTTGAACACAAGAAAATGGGTGAAGGTTCAGGACCAAAAAGCCCGCTCGTGGTTGAAGTTGATCGGGAGAATATGAAAAAAGATATTGAGAAACTGGACATTGAGATTCCGGTTCTCACGCCAAGAATATACCGAGAATATAAAAATCTCTCGGAGCTTAATGTAGCGAAATTCGGACATAAGAAAATTGCTCTCAAAGAGTTTTCCGAGGAAGAAAAACGAGAGATTGTTTTCCGCGATATTTCGAGCGGCGATGTAACCCACAAAACAGAACTGGATAGCAACTTTGTGCCGAACTATCAAAGCGTCGTCGGCTACTTCACGCAAAGTGTTATGAAAGAGCTACGCTTGGTTAGCGGCTATGACATTCTTTATGAAAAAGTGAAGGAGTTTATTCAAAGCCAACTATTCAACAAGAATATTGAGCTTGATAACTTAAACTCACTTCGCAACCTGTCGGAGATTGAGGCTTCGCGGACAATTTTTGAGACATTCAAAAAAGAGATTAACTCTTTGACCGTATTAGATAAGGGGGAAGCTGAAATCAGGGATTATATAAAAATCAGTAAGTGCCGCCCGTTCGTGGTGAAGGATCAGGGTTATATCGTTCCTAAAAAGAGTATCTTCAATAAGATTATTGGCGATAGTCATTTTGAATTGGAGTTCGCAAGTTTCCTTGAAAACTGCGACGACATAATTTCATACGTCAAAAACTACTTCGCGGTTCACTTCAAAATTGACTATAAAAACGCTGACGGCAATATCTCCGACTACTATCCCGACTTTATTGTAAAGGTGTCGCCAAAGGAGTATTACATTGTGGAAACGAAAGGCCGTGAGGACTTGGACGACATAGAAAAAATAAAGCGTCTTGAACAATGGTGTGTTGATGTGAACGCCAGTCAAAAGAACGCCACTTACAAAATGTTATACATAAAGCAGGAGGACTGGGAGAAGCAACAACAAAAGCCGAGAAACTTCCAAGAAGTTATCCGGGCTTGGGTTAAATAATTCTATCTACCAAACAACCATGAATATACAAGAAATAAAAGAAGTAGTGCAAAGTTCCCACCTAAACTTTCTTATAGGTGCTGGGCTTTCTACCCCGTTTTTACCTTTACTTGGTGATATTGAAACTAGATTATCCAGCGAAACAAAAAAAGAGGAGAGAACGAAAATAAAGAAGGAATACTTTGAAAAGGTGATGATGCCTAATTTAGAAATTGTCGGCGGTAAAATAAATGCAGGCAAAAAATCTGACTTTGATAAAACCTGCAAAGACTACAAAGATTTTTTTGAATTGCTTAGCCATATACTCTTAAAAAGAGAAAGCACTATATTAAGTAAGCAGACAAATATATTTACAACAAACATAGACATTTTAATGGAAACTGTCATGGAACAAAGCGGTTTAGAATATAACGACGGCTTTACCGGACGAATAAACCCAACTTTTAGTTTAAGTAATTTCAAGAAGTCAATCCTAAAAAGAAGTTTACACTTTGAGAATGTCTCTGAAATCCCGATGTTCAATCTTATCAAAATACATGGCTCACTAACATGGAATAAGACTGATAATAAAATTTTATTTTCAAAATTATCCCACTTTGACAAATCCTTGTTAAATAAAAATGATAAAGATTTTGAGGAGCAATATCAAAAATTAGCAATCGTCAATCCAGAAAAAAAGAAATTGGAAGAAACAGTCGTTGATCTGACATATTATGAGTTGCTTAGGATGTATTCTAGCGAACTTGAAAAAGAGAACGCAGTCTTATTTGTTATGGGATTCTCAATGGAGGATGAGCATATTAGAGAGATAACATTAAGAACCGCTAATTCAAACCCCACGCTCAAAATTTATATCTTTTGTCATGGGAAAGACAACAATTCAAAGATGAAGAACAAAATGGAAATAGAGAAATTAAGATATTCAAATATTGAGATTATAGAGCCGACCGAAGGAGAAAATCTTACTCTAGAAAAAATAAACGAATCTTATTTCAAGGAAATTCTAAATACTATGTCGCATGAAAGCTAAAGATACTCTAGATCAAGAGCTAACAAGAAGGTCAATCTTTATAATTGGCCGCGTTTTATCTGTAGACGGAAGAATAGTAAAAATTAGAGTTAATAAAAACAAAAATCAATCCCACCTTTTATATGCAGGCAAACCAGTTAAGAATATTTCTGTAGGTGGGTATGTAAAGATTGTTAAAGGTTTTGTAAGTATTATTGGAAAGGTTGATGGAGAATTTATATCTGAAGAAAAGTATTTTAATAGAAAATATAACAAGGAAGAAACTAGAATAAGTAGAACATTACAAGTATCTCTCTTTGGTCATTTTGATAATGGCCGTTTCAAGCAAGGAATTAAGGAGATGCCTCTTATAGATAATGAATGTTATTTATTGAATAGAGATGAATTTACTGCTCTCCACAAATTTTACAAAGGCGGCGACAAAACAATAACAATTGGGAGCTTGACGGAAGAGCCCTCGCAGAAGATTAAACTTGGGGTTAATAATCTTTTTGCTAGTCATATAGGAATCTTCGGCAACACGGGTAGTGGTAAATCCAATACACTAGCAAGAATATATACCGAACTGTTCAAGGAATATGAAGGTAATACTGGCTTTCAAAAAAAGTCCGATTTCGTAATTATAGATTTCAACGGAGAATATACTGGCGAGGAAATGATTACGAAAGAGAAGGTAGTTTATGAACTATCAACGGGTAGAGACGGGAGTAAAAAGAAGTATCCCATTTCAAAAGAAAACTTAAATAAGGCGGAGGTATTATCTGTTTTATTAGAAGCCACAGAAAAAACTCAAAAACCATTTCTAGATAGAGTTATAAGAAATGATTATCTAGATGACGATGAAAAATTTAATAGCAGAGTTATTTCTAATATAGAAGAAATTTGTAGAAGCATTATTGACAAAAAAGATAAAAATCTTAGGGAAGGAGTTATTTTGGATTTGTTTGGAAAAATCTCGAACCTAGTTTCGGACGAAGATAAAGAAAAAATCTCGAATTTACAGAAAGAGATAGAAAGCAACTTACATTTTCACTCCGGCTCGACTGATTATTACTGGAACACTACTGACACAAATAACTTTAATAATAATACTCCAATATACGATAACAAATTGAAAGCGGAAATTGACGCTTTGACTTTCAAGAAAGATGAATTTAGTAGGTTAAAGTTAAAAATCACTCTTAATTATTTTCGCGAGACAATCAAGGGGTATTCTAATCAGGAACACATAGGGCCATTGATAGGCAGAATGTCTAGGAAATTCTATATGCTTGAAAAGTTGGTTGAAATTAAAATTGATGGCGACACTAAAAACTTATCCGTAGTTTCCTTGAGAGATGTAAATATTGAAATGAAAAAGATTATTCCGTTAATAGTGTGTAAGCAACTATATGAAAGAAAAAAGGAATCGGACGGTAAAAAATCTTTGCACATTATTATTGACGAAGCTCACAACATACTGTCGTTAATGTCTCAAAGGGAAAGCGAAACTTGGAAAGATTATAGATTAGAAACGTTTGAGGAAATAATAAAAGAAGGAAGAAAGTTTGGTGTATTTCTAACAATAGCAAGTCAGAGACCTTACGATATTTCGCCTACCATCATTTCTCAATTGCATAACTACTTTATACATAGATTGATCAATGACAACGATATTAACGCCATTGAAAAAGCAGTAGCGTATTTGGACAAATTATCTTTTGAAACAATCTCTTTTTTGCCGGTGGGGAGTTGCTTCGTTGCTGGTCTAGCTTCAGACATTCCAGTAAAAGTTGATATTGATTTACTGGAGGAGAAAAAACAACCCAAGAGCGGAACTGTTGATTTACAGCAGTCTTGGGCGGCTATTACTTAGAAACGAATTGAATTTGGGGAGTTTGCCGGTCTTCCAAGATGGCAAAAGTTTTTAACACGCGCACGGGAAGGGTGGGGCAAGTGTTATGTCTTGCGTTACGACCTCCCCTCCAAAAAAATCTCCCTCCAAAAAATCTTCGGCTTTTGAATTTTTGAACCTCACTCTAAAAACGAGCGAAGCGAGCGGAATTGGCTTGGGACAATGGGCAAAGCTCCGCTTTGCCCGTAAAAATTTTAGAAAAACTGACTTCACTTTACTTATGGAGTGCCTCTTAAAGGAGGCTCGCACCTATTTTAGCAAAAATGGAGGCACTTTACCTAGTCACACGGGTAGTCAGTCGCTCATCGCTCGAATGACTAGGCAGAAAAGCTGAAAGCTCTATTAAAC
>Ga0209210_1000203_pt1 | contig 68474 bp, 58 predicted proteins | sample RifGroA1_FD_183991 | JGI IMG/M metagenome (GOLD analysis project Ga0209210, IMG submission 183991) | Contaminated groundwater microbial communities from Rifle, Colorado, USA - Rifle Groundwater A1 (SPAdes) (version 2) | ecosystem: Environmental > Aquatic > Deep subsurface > Groundwater >...
AGGTCGCGGGAAAATTGAATCTCTCAATTCCAAAAGCCAAGCCCCGATTATCAAAAGAAAGAGGTTGTGGGATGTCAGGATAATTGAAGAATTAAAAAACCTTAGACCTTGACTTTTCTATGGATATAGTATATTGTTTTGATAGAATCTTTATTTTAATTCAGTCATTCTAAACAAATGGGAGGATTTAAGAATGAAAAAATGTTCTTTTGTCGTTTACGGAGACATTGGAGATATAAACGGAAAAATTTTCAAAAGACTTAGAGATGTGGCGATTAGGGAGGAAGTTGAGATAGGAAAAGATGCCATTGAAGAAGCTGGAGGTATTCCGATAGGAGTAAGAATTGAAAATAACCTTCTTACTTTTGACGAGGAAACAAATTTGCTTCGCGCTGAAGTTAGGTACGAGTTAAAATAATAATAAGAAGAACCCTTGTTTGTTCACAAAGAGAAAAGCCCCTTTTGTTTAAGGGGCTTTTTTATGTCCGCGCCAGTCGGCTTGACAACGCATGCTGAAGGTTTAAAATTTAGGGCAGATGGACAGATTGGCACTTTGTAATATAAACAAAAAATCTTAATTACTCTGGAATTAACCGCGCGTCAGGATTATGAAATATTTTCAAAAAACCGGCAGTTTTTGTGCCGGTCTTGGTTGCGAGTTAGTTTATTTTAAGAGTTTTAAAGATTTTTTGATGTAGTTTAAAGGGGATGTTAATAGCATTAGTCAGTTTTTATTTTTTTATTTTTTCACCCGATTTGAAAGGGGGTGAGTAAGATGGTCAGGCCAATAACAACAACTAAAGTCGCACATATGAAAAGAGCGGTAGCCAAAAGTAAAGAGTTGTCGGACATTTTGCAACAGGGCTATGACTCATGCGACAAGAATGTTGACAAAGTTTCAGAAATGTTAATGCACCAGGTGGCATATCTCCACAAAGTCGTCGCAGGATTTGATTCCAAGGAATTGAAGGAAAAAATCCATATGATTTTCGTGGAGACGGCTATTGAATTGGAGAAAATCGGCGAGAAGTATCTTTCTCTTATGGAAAAAGGGCTGACGGCTGATTTAATCAAGTTGTTTCAAACGGCGGGGCTTATTGATAACAGAGTAAACCTTGCGATAGTAAAAGCTTGTTAATTTAAAATGAAAAAATCATCCCCTGATTAAAAGGGAACTGCGTTTCGGCGCGGTTCCCTTTATCATTTTTAGCGATACGGATGAATTATTATGTTAAAATATCAATGTGAAAAAATTTTTGATTTCAGTCGCGATTTTCATTTCTCTTGTTGTCTTCGGATTTTATTTTTTGAAATTACCGGAAGTCTCTTTGCCGACATTGACGGAGATGTCTGATTATATCGGAGCGACTTCCACCCGAAAAATCATTCAGAAAGCGGAAGAAAAAATCGCGGAATTGCCACCCGTTTTGAGCAAGAAAGATTATCCGGAATCGCTTCTTTCCGTTGGCGGAATACTTGAATGGACAAATAAACAAAGAAAAGACAACGGGTCATTGCCGGCATTATCCCAAAATTCAAAGCTCACTCGGATAGCTGCCCTTAGGATTAAAGATATGTTTGAGAAAGAGTATTTTGAGCATAAATCGCCTTCGGGCGTAGGAGCTTCGGACATCGCGTATGATGTCGGTTATAAATTCATCTTAGTGGGCGAGAATATCGCTTTGGGAAATTTTAGCGGCGATGACGGTCTCGTGCAGGCATGGATGGACAGTCCCGGACACAGGGCTAACATTTTAAACAAACGATACGCGGAAATAGGAATAGCGGCGGAAAAAGGATTGTATAAAGGCAAAAAAGTCTGGCTTGCCGTTCAAATCTTTGGACGGCCTTTGAGTCTTTGCGATGAGCCGGATTATTCAATAAAAAAAGTGATAGATGAAGGCGAAGGCAAGATAGCCTTATTGGATATAAAAGCCAAGGCTTATTATTTTGAAATAGAATCTATGGAAAAAGAAAAAATAAAAGATATCGGTGAGTATAATAAAAAAATTGGAGAATACAACGGAGTTGTCAGAGAAATAAAACTTTTGAGTGGCGAGATAAAGAATCTTGTTGATAAATACAATAGCAAAGTAAAAATTTTTAACACCTGTCTTGAGAAGTGAAGACATTGCGGGTTTTTTGAAAAAACGGCACTTGCCTGAATTGTCATTGTTGCTCCCATTTTCACTAATTCTGTGGATATCAGATACCCACAGAATTCACAGGATTTGCAATTTAAAAAGAGCTAAGATTTAATCATCGTCAAAAGCATTTTGAATTTCCCCAATGCTTTTACGGAGTGAGGTTCGCCGGCGGGCATAATTATCATCTCTCCCATTTTGAGATTATTGCTTTTGCCGGAAAGTTTTATCTCGGCTTCTCCTTCCAGTATGTGCAGGGCGGCGTCAAACGGCGCGGTGTGCTCGCTCAGTCCTTCGCCCTCGTCAAAGGCGAACAGAGTTATGCCACCGCTCGCTTTTTTGAGAATTTCTCGGCTGACTACCGAACCTGTTTGATAATCTATCAAGTTGGACAAACTGATTGTTTGTCCCGATAAATTTTTTGATATTTTGTTTTCCATATTTTTATTTAGATTATATTTATAATGAATTTTGTTGTTTAGTGTATCAGTTTTAAAAAATCAATCCAAATTTTTAATATCTTAATTTAAGTTTAATAAAATGTGTATCTTAATTAGGCGATCGCTTAAATAAGATACACATTTTATTAGAGATGAACTGCGCGGGCGATTTTGTTTCAGCGCAAAATTCGTGTAGAATTGTTTGATGTCGCTTATTTCACTCATAGATTCTTATGGCTACGTCGCTGTTTTTCTGGGTGGAATATTTGAAGGGGAAGCGGTCTTGGTCTTGGGAGGCCTCGCGGCATATGGAGGTTTTTTGAAGCTCCCGCTTGTTTTTTTCTTCGCGTTTATGGGAGCTATAGTGAGCGATTGGGCTTGGTTCTTTGTCGGAAGGCATAAAGGCAAGAAAGTGATTGAAAGATGGCCCAAATTAAAAAATCTGATGCTAAAGCCGCAAAGACATATTGACAAAAGAGCCCCATTCATTTCTTTCGCGCTTCGCTTTATGTACGGTTTTAGAACTGTCGTTCCCTTGAGTCTTGGTATGTCCACCATCAAGACGCCGGTTTTTCTTTTATTTAATACTCTCGGATCAATTCTTTGGGTTTTGATTGTTGGAATTTCCGGTTATTTCTTCGGTGATGTTTTGGAAATATTTTTGGGGAAGTTGAAGCGCTACGAATTTAAGATTATCATTTCAACATTCATAGGGGCGATGGCAATATATGGGATTTACACTCTAATCAAATATTTATTAAGGAAATCTTTAAAATAATATTTGGACATCCGATGTCCAAATATTTACAAATATAGGTTTTTGTAAAAATTATGAAAAAAATAATAATTGCAATTTCAATAATATTTATATTTGTAATCGCGGCGCTTGTTTTTGATGTCGGCAGGAGGGACGATACAGAACCAATAAATTTCAAAGAGTGCGCGCTTAAAGGCTACTCAATTTTGGAATCTTATCCAAGACAATGCCGAACGCCGGACGGGAAGTCTTTTACGGAAGATGTTGAAAAAGATGATACTGCGTTTGCCGATAAAAGCGATCTGATAAAAGTGAGCGCACCTTTGCCGAACAAGATAGTCAAAAGCCCTTTTGTCGTTTCCGGTCTTGCCAGAGGTTATTGGTTTTTTGAGGCGTCATTTCCGATAAGACTTTTTGATGACGATGGCAATGAAATCGCCGTGGGGATAGCGCAAGCTGAAGGGGAATGGATGACCACGGAATTCGTGCCGTTTAAAGCGACTCTCAATTTTGAAAAGCCTTCAGTCAAGACAGGCAAGCTGATTCTTAAAAAAGACAATCCTTCAGGTCTGTCTCAAAATGATGACGAGTTAGTTGTTCCGATAAAATTTGATTAATGGTTTTCTTGTGGAAATGTTCATTGACTGAAAATTACAAAAACCTACCCGCCCGCAACGCCTGAGCGTAGCAATGGCGGGCGCGGCAACCTATACTACCTAAAACCTACAACCTTCTTTTTGGCATTGACAAAATAAACGGTTTGTTTATACTATCTCCATAATTGCAAGATTGAGTTATTGTGTAAAGCAATTTTCATTTTAAAAAAGATAAAAGCATATCTTGCTTTGCATAAAGAAATAATTTAAAAGATTATTGTTAATGCCTTTGGCAAAAGGCAATTTTTTTGTTTGTTAAATTTGTTAAAAAATATGAAGACTCAAATAAAACCGATTTTTGATATTGAAAAGAAGAAAGAAAAAAAATACTTCGGCAAATTTAAAGAACCTTTGACCTCAATACCAAACCTGGTAAAGCCGCAGCTGGACTCGTTCAAATGGCTTCTTGAGCAAGGCATCGCGGAAGTTTTTAAAGATTTTTCTCCGATTAAGGATTACGGAGACAAGAAATTTGAACTTGCGTTCACCGGCTTTGAAATTTCGGAGGCTAAATACGATGAGCATTATGCCAAGGAAAACAAAATCTCCTACGAAGCCACGCTTAAGATAAAAGCGAGGCTTAAAAACAAGACATTGGATTCAGTCAAAGAACAGGAAATATTTTTGGCGGATTTTCCGATAATGACTTCTCACGGAACTTTCATTATCAACGGCATTGAAAGAGTCATTGTTCCCCAGCTTGCCCGTTCCTACGGAATATTTTTCACTTCAAGCGAGATAAAAGGAAAAAATTATTTTGGAGCAAAAATAATTCCGGCGCGGGGAGCTTGGATAGAAATAGAAACGGATGCCGACGGCGCGATTTACGTGAAGATTGATAAAAAGAGGAAGTTCGCGATGACATCTCTCCTTAGGGTTATCGGAGCGAATACCGACAAGGAAATCATGGATCTTTTCAAGGGCAAAGAGAACGCTAAGAAATCAATAGAACAAACATTGGCCAAAGACCACGCGAAGACCGCGGAAGAGTCATTTATTGAGATACACAAAAAGCTTAGAGACGGAGATTTGGCCAATGTTGAAAATGCCAAAGAATTTATCCGTTCAATTTTTAATGAAGAAAGATACGACCTTTCAAAAGTCGGCAGGTTCAGATTCAACAAGAGATTTAATAAAAGCCTTGATGAAAAAGAACTGGAGAGAAAGACCATTTCTCTTGACGATATGGCCGTGATCGTAAACAATATCGCCGAATTGAACGCCAATCCTGATGCTCTTGAAGACGATATAGACCATTTCGGCTCAAGAAGGGTGAAATTCGTGGGTGAGCTTCTTCAGCAGAAAATGCGCGTGGGAATGTCGCAAATGAAAAGAAATATTCAGGACAGAATGTCCACTATTGACCCTGAAATTACTACGCCCGTTCAGTTTATTTCGCCAAGACCGCTTCAAGCGCGCATAAAAGAATTTTTCACCACAAACCAGCTTTCTCAATTTATGCAGCAGGAAAACATACTCACCGAGCTTGAGCATTTGAGAACTCTTTCAGCCCTCGGTCCGGGAGGCCTTTCAAGGGAAAGAGCCGGCTTTGAAGTGCGAGATGTCCACTCTTCGCATTATGGCAGAGTCTGCCCGATTCACACTCCCGAGGGTCCGAACATCGGACTTATTTTGAGGCTTGCCACTTACGCCAGAATCAATGAATTCGGAATGGTTGAAACTCCTTACGCTAAAGTGAAAAACGGAAAAGTCACCAAAGAAATCAACTATCTGAACGCGCTGGAAGAAGAAAATTATAAAATTGCGCACGCCGCCAATGAATATGACGAAAACGGACTCATAGTGAATGATGACGTGGAAGTGCGTGTCAACGGCGAACCCCAGCTTGTTAAAAAAGAAGAAGTTGATTTTATTGATGTGGCCACGAACCAAGCTTTCTCCATAGCGACATCAATGATCCCGTTTTTGAACCACGATGACGCGAACCGCGCGCTTATGGGATCCAACATGCAAAAACAAGCCGTTCCCTGCATATCGCCGGAAGCCCCGCTTGTGGCCACAGGTATTGAATCAAAAGCGGCGCTTGATACGGGAAGAATAATAACTTCCGATGAAGATGGAACCGTTTCTTACGTTGATTCCAAGAAAATAATCGTTGAAAATAATAAAGGCAAAGAAAAGACATATAATCTCGTTCAATTCTCAAGAACAAACAGCTTTATGGCTTTTCATCAGAGACCTACCGTAGACCTCGGACAAAAAGTCAAGAAAGGCGACCTTCTTGCCGACACCTCGTCCAGCAAAAACGGCGAAATGGCCCTTGGGCAAAATGTTTTGGTGGCTTTCGTGTCTTGGTCCGGAGCAAATTACGAAGACGCCATAATAATTTCCGAACGGCTTGTCAAAAACAGCAAATTCACATCCATTCATATAGAAGATTTTGTCGTTAATGTGAGAGACACCAAGCTCGGTCCGGAAATCACCACTCACGATATTCCGAATGTGGGAGAGGGCAAATTGAAGAATTTGGATGAGGACGGAATAGTCAGAGTAGGTGCGGAAGTGCGCCAGGGCGATATTCTTGTCGGAAAAATCACGCCAAAAGGCGAAACCCAGCTTACTCCGGAAGAGCGTCTTTTAAGGTCAATTTTTGGAGAAAAAGCCAGAGATGTCAAAGATACTTCCAAACGGCTTGAAGGAGGAAAGAGAGGAAGAATTATCAGCGTCAAGATATTTTCAAGGGAGAAAGGAGACAAGCTGGAGTCTGGAATAATAAAAAGAATCCACATAGAAGTGGCGCAACTCCGAAATGTTTCAGTCGGAGACAAGCTCGCCGGACGGCACGGAAACAAAGGAGTCATTTCAAAAATTCTTCCGGAGGAAGATATGCCTTACCTTCCGGACGGCACGCCTGTTGATATTATTCTTACTCCGCTCGGAGTGCCTTCTCGTATGAATTTGGGGCAGATTTTGGAACTCCACCTCGGTCTTGCCGCTCACGCTCTAAACTATCAGGCGATTGTTCCGCCGTTTGCCGGAGCCACTGACGCTGAAATAAAAGAAGAACTTAAGAAAGCCGGCTTCAATCAAAACGGAAAGATTAAACTCTATGACGGAAGGACCGGAGTGCCTTTTGATCAGGATATCGCCATAGGTTATATGTATATGCTCAAACTTCATCATATGGTTGAAGACAAGATACATATGCGTTCCATCGGTCCTTATTCTCTCATAACTCAACAGCCTCTTGGAGGCAAGGCTCAAGCCGGAGGGCAGAGATTCGGAGAAATGGAAGTCTGGGCGCTTTTGGGTCACGGAGTGGCTCATACTTTGCGCGAAATGCTCACCATCAAATCAGACGACATTGTGGGAAGGTCGGCCGCTTTTGACTCTATCGTCAAGGGAGAAAAAATAAAACAGCCTCACACGCCGGCGTCATTCAATGTGCTTTTGAACAATTTGAGGGGATTGTCGCTTGACGTTGAATTAAAAAAGGAGAAGAAAGACGACCGTAATTATGGAGATGAATAATAAAAAACAACTATGAGCAATATAAATGAATTTAAAAATCAATATAATTTTAAGGCAAGGTCGGCATCGGACCAGAACGATTTTGATACCGTCACTTTAAAGCTCGCTTCTCCGGAGCGAATTAAAGAATGGTCATTCGGGGAAGTGACTAAACCGGAAACTATAAATTACAGGACGCAGAGAAGCGAAAAAAACGGTCTTTTTGACGAAAAGATTTTCGGACCGGACAGAGACTATGAATGTTATTGCGGAAAATACAAAGGAGTGAGATACAAAGGAATAATTTGCGAAAAGTGCGGAGTTGAAATAACCAGATCAATCGTAAGAAGAGAAAGAATGGGGCATATAGAGCTTGCCAGTCCCGTATCGCACATTTGGTTTTTGAAAGGCACTCCTTCCAGAATCGGCCTTGTGCTCGGAATGACCGCCACCGACCTTGAAAAAGTCGTCTATTTTGCCGGCTATATCATCACTCAAGTCAATGAATCGGAAAGAGAAAGATTCCTAAAGGAGCTTGACGGCGAATACAAATCAAAAGTCAAATCAGCCAATGATGAAAAAACAAAAGACGCTCTCAAGGAGCTTCTGCTTAACGCCAAAAAGGATATTGAAAGCATCCAAGAGGGAAAAGTGCTTGATGAGATCGTATATCATAAATTTTCCGTGAAATACGGCACTTTGTTTGAAGCCGGAATCGGCGCTGAAGCAGTTTATAACATTCTGAAGAATATTGACTTGAAAAAACTTGTTTCAAAGCTTGAGGCGAGTTATGAAAAATCAAGTTCCGTGGAAAAAGAAAAAATAAACAAGCGCTTAAGCGTGATAAAGGCGATGATGTCTTCTTCCATAAGGCCGGAATGGATGTTTCTTCTCCGAGTTCCCGTGATACCGCCGGCTTTGAGGCCGATGGTTCCGCTTGACGGCGGACGATACGCCACTTCCGATGTCAATGATTTATACAGGAGAGTCATCAACAGAAACAACAGGTTGAAAAAGCTGAAAGAGATAAAAGCTCCGGATGTGATTTTAAGAAACGAAAAAAGAATTCTTCAAGAGGCCGTTGATTCGCTTATTGATAATTCAATAAAAAGTGGCGGCTCTTTGTTTACCTCCATGAGTCCGGCTCAAAAACGACCCCTGAAATCCATTGCTGATAATTTGAAAGGCAAGAGAGGTCTTTTTAGGGCTAATTTGCTTGGAAAGAGAGTGGATTATTCCGGCCGATCAGTCATAGTCGTTGGCCCGGAACTCAGGCTCAATCAATGCGGGCTTCCGAAACATATGGTTCTTGAACTCTTCAGACCTTTTGTCATCTCGGAGCTTTTGAGAAGCGAGCTCGCCTACAACATAAGAGGAGCAGGCAGGTTGATTGATGACGGAATTCCGGAAGTCTGGGCTATTCTTGAGAATGTGATAAAAGACAAATATGTGCTTTTGAACAGAGCGCCCACTCTTCACCGGCTGGGCATTCAAGCTTTCAAGCCCGTCCTTATAGAAGGCAACGCCATTCAAGTTCATCCTCTGGTCTGTACCGCTTTCAATGCCGACTTTGACGGCGACAATATGGCTGTGCATGTTCCATTGGGCGAAGAGGCACAAGCCGAAGCCAGAGAAATTATGGCTTCAGACAAAAACATATTGAAGCCGGGAAACGGCGAACCGGTAATTTCAGCCAAACTTTTGGATATTATCTTGGGTTGTTACTGGATTACAAAAGTGGTCCCGGGCGACAAGGGCGAGGGAAAATATTTCTCATCACCGAACGAGGCTATCACAGCTAATGATTTCGGAGCGGTCAGCCTTAGAGCCAAAATAAAAGTTATGCCTACTGACAGTCTTAGATATAAAGAATTCGGCGGCAAGATTTTTGAAACTACTGTAGGCAGGCTTCTTTTCAACAGCATTTTGCCTGATGATTATCATTATGAAAACAAAGAGATAACCAAGAAAGTTATGTCTGGAATCGTTGACGATATGATAAACATTTATGGCATAGAAAAAGTTCCGGATGTTATGGACAGGATTAAGTCCTTCGGCTTCAAATACGCGACGCTTTCCGGAATCAGCTGGGGAATTGACGATATTAAAATTCCGGAGAGAAAAGGAGCCGTGATTAGTGCGGCGAAGGAAAAATACGAAGAAGTCGTGGAGCAATACAAAGAAGGATTGCTCAATAAAGATGAAAAATTGAGAAAAAATATTGAAATTTGGCATGGCGCCAAAAATGAGATTGAGAAGCTCATACCGGAAAGCCTTGATCCTAACGGTTCGGTTCACGATATGTGGAAGTCCGGAGCCAGAGGTTCGCTTGGGGCTATTACTCAGATGGCCGGTATGAAAGGTCTCATTCAAAATACGGCCGGCGACACCATTGAATTTCCGGTAATAAGCTCCACCAAAGAAGGACTTACTCCGATTGAATATTTCATAACGACTCACGGTTCGCGCAAAGGCCTCACCGACACGGCTTTGAACACGGCGAAGGCGGGGTATCTCACGAGAAAACTTTTTGATGTCGGGCAAGATGTGCTTATCACTGAAGATGATTGCGGAACCAAGGAAGGAATATCAATTAAAAAAGAAAGCGCTTCGGGAATGGAAGCTTCAATCGCCAAAAACATACGCGGCAGGGTATTGGCGGCTGACGCGCTTGATTCAAAAAAGAACATTATGTTCAAGAAAGGGCATCTTCTTTCAAAGAATGACGCGTTGAAAATTGAGAAAGAAGGCGTTGACGAAGTGTCGGTCAGATCACCTCTTGCTTGCAAAACGATTCAGGGCATTTGCGCGCAATGCTATGGCATTGACCTCGGCAAAGACAAACTCATAGGACTTGGAGAAGCGGTCGGCACGATAGCCGCTCAAGCCATAGGCGAGCCGGGCACGCAGCTCACTATGAGAACTTTCCACTCTGGAGGAATAGCGTCAATCGGCGGAGACATTACTCAAGGCTTGCCCAGAGTGGAAGAGGTTTTTGAAAAAAGAAAGCCGAAAAATCCGGCTATCGTCTCGGAAGTAAGCGGCGTTGTTTCTTCCATCAAAGATTTAGAAAAGGAAAAAGTCATAACTATAATTCCGGAACTGGAAGACAAGCCAAAAGGAAAGAAAGTCTCTGAGATTGAGTATTCAATGAATTATAAGAGAATGTCGCTTGTCAAAGTCGGCGACAAGGTCAAGAAAGGCGACATAATCACCGATGGCTCCGCTGATATTGACGATGTTTTTAAATATGCTGGCAAGGAAAAAGCTATGAACTATGTGATTTCCGAAGTAAACAAACTCTACGAACTTCAAGGTGAGACTGTTTCCAGAAAGCATATTGAAATTATCGTAAGACAGATGTTCTCAAGAAAAAGAGTAAAAAATTCAGGAAGTACCGCTTTGTCCGTCGGAGAATTGACGACTGATTTTGAAATTGTTGGAGAAAACAATAAAGCGAAAGTGGCGGGAGGAGAAGAAGCGAAAGCCGAGCCTGTCGTTATGGGAATCACCGAAGTTTCTCTTTCAAGGAAAAGTTTCTTGTCAGCCGCCTCGTTCCAGCACACTACGAGAATCCTTATAAACTCCGCCATAAGAGGAAACACAGACAAGCTTGTCGGACTCAAGGAGAATGTGATAATAGGACGGCTAATACCGGCAGGAACAGGCTTCAAAGGCAGCGCGAAGTATAAAATGATTCAGGAGATAATTGATAAGAAGGGGGAGTAGTGGGGAAGGTTATAGCGATTAGGTTATAGGTGTTAGGTTTAGGGAAGAGAAGCTGATATAAATTTCTAATTTCTAATTGACCTAATGTCTAATCAAATCCCAATTTCTAAAACCTATAACCTAGAAACTAAAACCTAGTTTACAACCTAATAATATGTCATCTTCTGTTGATAAAATTAAAGAGAGGCTCGGCATAGTTGACCTCATCGGGTCTTATATCAAGCTGGACAGAGCAGGCAACAGTTTTAAAGCGAGATGCCCTTTCCACAACGAAAAGACTCCGTCTTTTTTCGTTTCTCCGGAACGCGATTCGTATTATTGTTTTGGATGCGGGGCGAAAGGAGATATTTTTACTTTCGTGGAAGAGTTTGAAGGATTGGATTTCAGAGGCGCTCTCAAAGTTCTCGCGGAGAGAGCCGGAGTGGAACTTGTTTCCGAAAATCCCAAATTCAGAGACGAGAGGGAAAAACTTTTTGAAGCGATGGAAGAATCAACGGTTTTCTTTGAACATAATCTTTCTGTAGCAAGCGAGGCCTCCGATTATCTCAAAAAGCGCGGACTTTCGGACAAGACCATAAAAGAGTGGAGGATCGGCTACGCCCCGCCTCTGTGGAATAATCTGGAAAATCACCTAAAAACAAAAGGTTTTTCCGCGAGTCAAATGGAGAAAGCGGGACTCGTAAAAAAAGACGGGGGGAGATCATACGACAGATTCAGAGGTAGAATTATTTTCCCGATATTTGACAGCTCGGGCAGAGTCATCGCTTTTTCCGGAAGGATTCTCCGCGATGACGGCAAGTCGGCGAAATATTTGAACAGCCCGGAGACGGAGCTTTTCAGCAAATCAAGAGTGCTTTACGGATTTGACAGGGCAAAACTAGCCATAAAAAGAATGGACTATTCAATATTGGTTGAAGGCCAGATGGATTTAATTATGTGCCATCAAGCCGGCTATGTGAACGCTGTGGCATCGTCGGGAACAGCTCTTACAGCGAATCATCTTGAGATTCTCAAGCGTTTGTCAAACAGAGTAATTACGGCGTTTGATGCGGATAATGCCGGCTTTAACGCTTCGGCGAGAGCTTGGCAGATTGCTCTCTCTCTCGGTATGGAAGTGAAAATCGCCGAATTGTCGAAAGGTTTTGATCCAGCAGAGCTGATTTTGAAAAATAAGGAGAAATGGGCAATGTCGCTCAAAGAATCCAAACATATAATTGATTTCTACTTAGATCGCGTTCTTAGCGAAGAGTCTGACAGGAGAAAAATAGCTATGAAAATTAAAGATAAAGTACTCCCTTTTATTTCAGCGCTTGAAAGTAATATTGAGAAATCTCACTTTGTGACAAAGATAGCCGATACGGCTCAAATCAAAGAAGAGTCGATATGGGCCGATTTAAAACAGGTCAAAATAGTTGCGAACGATGAATTTGCGAGCGGAAATGCTAAGATATTAAGAAAAGATGATGAACCGCAAGCGCTTCGCAAGGATTCAATCCTAAGAAGAATTGCCGGAATATTATTTTGGCAGGAATCAAAAGACAAACCGTTCGCGCTTCTTGATAAAGCAAAAGAAAATCTTAAAAATATAATAGGCGAGAAAGATTTTAATGAATTGTCGCAAACGCCTGAAAGTTCCAAAGACAAACTTATTTTTGAGGCGGAAGTTTATTATGCGGATAATAAGGTGGCGGAGAAAGATTTAGGCAATCTTATTTTGAGCCTTGAAGAAGAATATTTGAAGATCAAACTCGATTCCGCCATCAAAGAACTGCACGACGCGGAAAGGGTAAAAAGCGGGGAAGATGAATTAAGAAAAATTTTGAATAAGTGCCAGTCGCTGGTAAAACAATTGGAAGGTTTGAAAAAAATAGGAAAATGAAATTTTATTTATACGCGATTTAATTAAAAATTAATAAACAAATATGAAAAAGAAAATTCAAAAAAAAGTTTTAAAGAAAAAAGGGGGAGCAAAGAAAGCTCCAAGAAAAGCGATTATAAAAGTAAAAAAACAAAAATTAGACCCGAAAATAGCCAAGAAAGTGAAGGACTTTAAAGCAAGAACCGATCGTCTCCTTGCTAAAGGAAAGGAGCGCGGTTTTGTCACATACGACGAGATATTGAAAGAATTTCCGCACATTGAAGAAGATATAGTATTTTTAGATGACCTCTATAGCCGACTTTCTGTCTCTGGAGTGGACATTCTTGAAGGAGGGGGAATATTAAGCATTGACCAGGAAGAGGTTTCCTCCAAGAAAAATGTTTATGGCGGCAAAAGCGATTCCTCTCACGATTCAATCCAGATGTATCTCAAGGAGATCGGGCAATACGCGCTGGTTTCGGCAAATATGGAAAAAGAGCTGGCAAGAAGAATAGAGCAGGGCGATGAAGAAGCGAAAAATCTTCTTGCCCGGGCGAACTTGCGCCTTGTGGTGTCAATCGCCAAAAAATATGTTGGCAGAAGCGCTGATCTTACCCTTCTTGACCTTATTCAAGAAGGAAACCTCGGATTATTTAGGGCGGTTGATAAATTTGATTGGACCAAAGGTTATAAATTTTCCACTTACGCCACATGGTGGATCAGGCAAGCGATAACGAGAGCGTTAGCTGATCAGTCTAGAACTATCAGAGTGCCGGTGCATATGGTTGAAACCATCGCCAAATACAAACAAGTTGTTCGCAGACTCTCTCAAGATCTCGGGCGTGAACCTATGCCGGAGGAAATTGCCACAGAGATGGGGTTGGAAGTTGAAAAAATTTATAATATTGAAAAAATTGACCAGGATACTGTGTCTTTGGAAAGCCCTGTCGGCGATGAAGGCGATGACGGTAAATCAACTCTGGGCGATTTCATAGCCGACGACAAAATTCTTTCTCCCGATCAGGATTCTTCAAGGAGAATTTTGTCCGACCAAGTCAAAGAAATACTCGGCGACCTTTCTCCCAAAGAGAAAAAAATCCTTGAAATGAGGCACGGTTTAGGTGACGGAATAACCCATACGCTTGAAGAAGTCGGCAGGGAATTCGGCGTCACCAGAGAGCGCATCAGACAAATTGAAGCAAAAGCCCACGAAAAAATAAGAATCCACGAAAAGATAAACCGATTGAGGAATTATTAGAATCGCCAACTTGGAAACTCGGTTTCCAAACTCGGTTTCCAAGTTTGGGTGTCCAAAACTTTACAAATTCAGCTTGCTTGATTTAAGTTTATTTTTAGGCAATAATAATAAAAATTGTTCCCTATTTATTTTATTTAAATGAAAGGAGGTGTTAAATGTGCGAAGGTCCTATTGTTGCGCCTGCAGGGAAAAAGGCAGTCAAGAAACAAAATTTTTTAAAGGAGTCTTTTAAAAAATTTTGGGATAAGATTACCGGACGTGAATTCGACATTCTGTTGAATCGATACCTGGTTAATACGTGTCCGAAGTGCGGGGATTTGGAGATTAATAATGAATGGAAAAGAATTCCTTATCCCTACACAACATCCATTAAAAATGCCGTAATGTTTGGAGGGATTGCCGTCAATGGATGTTTCAAGATATGCAATTTTTGCGTCACTACGGAAAAAGAAAAAGAGAAGCAACAAATTTACTCCGCCTCCGGACAAGTTTCATCTGCAAGTTTTTAAAATGGAATAAAAATCCCCGCCGTGAATAAATAAATTTGCGGTGGGGATTTTACATAAATCAACCTTATACCATCCCCAATTAATGCTTTCCGTTAGCGTCCAAAATAGCGAGGCGAGACGAAGAGGAAAATACGAGGCATATCGAGATATGTTGAGGATTTTCCTCAAAGTCGTAGCCCGCTATTTTGGAGGATTGGCGGAAATGATTAATTGGGGATGGTATTAGTCTCCGTGTTATAATTTACGCCAATGAAAACTTCAAAATTTGAAGAATTATACAAGAAATTAAACCCTCGGCAGAAGGAAGCGGTGGACGCGATTGAAGGGCCGGTTATGGTAATCGCCGGACCGGGAACAGGGAAGACTTCAATCCTCACGCTTCGCATCGCCAATATTTTGGCGAAAACCGATACGACTCCGGATAGTATTCTCGCGCTGACTTTCACCGAATCTGGGGTTCACTCAATGCGCCAGAAATTGGCGGACATCATCGGAAGCGTGGCTTACAAAGTGAACATCAATACCTTTCACGGCTTTGCCAATGAAATAATTAAAAATTATCCGGAAGAATTTCCGAGAATAATCGGCTCCAACAACGCCACTGACATTGACCAAATTAAAATTCTGGAAGAAATAATAAGCTCCACAAAGCTTCAGAAACTCAAGCCTTACGGCGACCCTTTTTATCATATCCGGCCGATAATTTCCGAAATAAGGAATTTAAAAAGGGAAAATGTGAGTCCGGAAAATCTGGCTGAAATTACTAAAGAGCAGGAGAAAAATTTTTCCAACACAGAAGACTTGTATCACAAGAACGGTAAATATGAAGGAGAGATGAAAGGGAAGTATAAGGATATTGAAAAAAGCATTGAAAAAAATAAAGAGCTTTTGATCGTCTACAAACAATACGAAAAATCTTTGATGGAAAAGAGACTGTATGACTATGAAGATATGATACTTGAGGCTATAAAATCCCTCACCCGCGATAAAGGACTTCTCTTGGAATTGCAGGAAAAATATCAATACATTTTGGCCGATGAACATCAAGACGCCAACAGCGCCCAGAATAAAATGCTGGAACTGATTTCAGGCTTTCACGAAAATCCCAACCTTTTCGTCGTCGGCGACGAAAAACAGGCGATATTCCGTTTCCAAGGAGCTTCCCTGGACAATTTTCTCTACTTCAAAAATATTTATCCGGAAGCTTTGATTGTGCGGCTAGATGACAATTATCGTTCAACCCAGACGATTTTAGATGCCTCCCATAGCCTTATCGGCAAAAATATTCTGAAAGACGAGAGCCTGCGGGTGAAACTCAAAGCAAATGCCGGACACAAAAATATCGCGCTGTCGCTTTATCCTTTCTCAAAATTCAGATATGAAATGGACTTTTTGACCGATGATATTCAGAAAAAGATTAAAGAGGGAGTTAATCCGAACGAGATAGCCATACTTCACAGGGAGAATAGGGACGCTTCCAATATTTCCCGCTCGCTTGCTAAAGCCGGCATTCCGTTCGCCATTGAATCCGATAAGAATCTTTTTTCAGATGAAGAAATTTTGAAGCTTTTAATTGTCGCCCGTTCGTTAAATGATCTGAATAATGACGAATTTCTTTCTCGTGTTCTGTGTTTTGATTTTTTGAATATTGATTATATGGATGTTTTGAAAATATTGCGTTACTGTGCTTCAAAAAAAAGCCGACTCGTTGACATATTGAGAAGCTCGGCGAAACTCAAAGAAGCCGGAGCGGAACAGTCCGAAAAAATAATTTTAATTTTCAACAATCTTATAAAGTGGAGCCGTCTTTCCCAAAATAAAAACATCCTTGATTTTTTTGAAACTCTCGTTCGAGATTCCGGATTCTTGAATCACCTCCTTTCGCTTAATAATTCCGCGGAAAAACTTGCTCGGCTTGATACGCTGTTTGAAGAAATAAAAAAACTGGCTCAAAATCATAAGGATTACAGACTTCGTGATTTCGTGGATTATTTGGATATATTGGAAAATCATGGCATTTCCATAAAATCCAATTCTAAAAAAGTTGGCAACAGAGGCGTGAGGATTATGACGGCGCACAAATCAAAAGGGCTTGAATATGAATTCGTTTATATCGTCGGAGCGACTGACGGTCATTGGGGCAACAAAAGGGAAATCAGGAATTTCAAAATACCGATGAGCGGAGAATCTGTTCAGGCAGGCTCTCAGATTGACGATGAGCGCAGACTTTTCTATGTGGCGATGACAAGAGCCAAAAAAGAAGCGGCGATAACATATTCTTTAGAAGGAGAAAATGGAGAAAAACTTTTGCCTTCCCAGTTTATCGGAGAGATTGACGGCTCGCATCTTAATGTCGTTGACACGAAAGATCTTGAAGAGAAATATTCGCGTCAAAAAGAATCGGCTTTTTCGGAGGCAAAGAGCGCCGGAGCGGACATTAAAGACAAAGAATATCTTAAAAAGATTTTTTTTGAACAAGGACTTTCCGTTACGGCAATAAATAATTACCTTAATTGTCCGTGGAATTATTTTTTTAATAACCTAATCCGTTTGCCAAAATCCCAAAGCAAGCACCAGATGTACGGCACGGCGGTTCACGCGGCATTAAGTCATTTTTTTGATAAATACAAAAACGAGGAGGATATGAGCCGAAAAGATTTTCTGGATTTATTTAGAAATTATCTGATGAAACAGCCTCTCTCCGACAGGGATTTTGAAGAATCGCTTGAAAAAGGGGGAAAGTCTCTCGGCGGTTACTATGATTTTTATAAAGGGAAGTGGAGAAGATCTATCATAAACGAGTTCAATATCGGTGGCATTTTTCTGCCAATTGAAAAGACGGAGAGCGGAGAAGAATCTATTCTTCTCAAAGGGAAATTGGACAAATTGGAAATTGATGAAGACGGAAATGTCAATGTCGTTGACTACAAAACTTCCAAGCCGAAAAGCCGGAATGAAATAGAAGGAAAAACAAAAAATTCAAAAGGCGATTACAAACGCCAGCTCGTATTTTACAAACTTCTTTTGGATAACTATGAGAAAGGGAAATACAGAATGACATCGGGGGAAATAGATTTCACCGAGCCGGATGACGCTGTGAAGTATCATAAGGAAAAATTAGACATTTCCGATGAAGACACTCAAGCTCTTGCCGAGGAAATCAAAAGGATTGTGAAAGAAATTGCAACTTTTTCATTCTGGGACAAAAAATGCGACAACAAAAAATGCGAACACTGCGAGTTGCGCGGGATGATGGGGCTCGCTTAAATTTATTTTTATAAATTAAGCCTAACATTTCGAGTTTAAATTTATCTATAAAAAATAATTAAAAATTGCCTTTAGCCCTCTTTTTATAAATAATATAAAATGTCAGCATTAAATAATTAACTACAAAGAATCCTATAACAGCTATAAGAAATATTAATCCAGGAAATTCACTTACGATTCCAACTTTTTTGGGCAAATTAAATCTCTCAAAAATTAAAAATAAAGAAAAATACAGCAATAAAGGAGTAAAAAATGTCCAAAAAATTCTTGAAAAATTGGACATTTCTTTATTATTCAGTAAAAAAATACCAAATATAAAAGAAAATATTAATATAACAAACAATAAACTAATAGTTATAATCATAGTAATTTATTTTTTTTGCCTCTCTTCTTTTAAATTAACTTGGATCTAAATAATTCTAATTCTTGCTTATAAGATCATCAAGAATAAGCTTCATATTCACAGGTCCTCCGCTGAAAGGAATTGCGCCTTCGCTGATAGGGATTTTTTCGTATTTAGTGATGATTACCGTGTAAGGCGTTCCTTGCCCTCCAGCCGCGACCGCATCTTGATAATTTTTCTCAACCTTATCGGCGTATTTTCCGCTATCCAAGCAAGTCTTGAATTCGGTTTTGTCCAAACCACTCTCTTCCGCGATTTGCGGCAAAAGAGACAAGTCAAGCCCGTTATTTGAAGGCGTTTTCTTGTATAACAAGTCTATGTATTTCCAAAATCCTTCATTACCCCCAAGCTCCGCGGCGCATTCCGTCGCTTCCGCCTCTTTTCTGGCTTTGGAATGAAGCTGGTCTATCGGGAAATGCCTATAAACCCAAGCGACTTTGCCTGTTTTGCCGTAGGTGTCTATGGTCGCGTGCATAGTCTGATGGAAATTCTTGCAGAAAGGACATTCCGTGTCGGAGAATTCAACAATCATTATGGGAGCTTTCGGATTTCCAAGAATATGGTCGTCGGCGGTGACCTGTTCAATTTGGATTTCATTCTGCGCGCTTTCCCCGGCTATTTTTTCGCCTGCGGACGGATTTTCGTCCTTGTTTGTCAAAAATAAAGCTACCGCGATTAAAGCTCCGGCGACAATTATCGCCACGGGAATCATAAAATTATTTCTTTTTTTTTCTTCCATTTTTTTATAAATTAATTTATATTAAGATACATTATATCATACTTTATATTATAATAATGATAAAGTTATGATTTTATAAAATGCTAACCGTATCAATATACAGCGGTGTCAGTGTTCTCATCGTCAGCCTGATTTCTTTTGTTGGGCTATTTTTTATTTCCGTAAATGAAAAAATTTTGAAAGGAATTATATTCGTTTTGGTCAGTTTTTCCGTAGGCGCGCTTTTCGGAGACACTTTTGTGCACCTCATACCCGAGGCTTTTGAAAGCGGAATTTCCGGTTCGGTAATCTCCGCCTTTATTCTTCTGGGAATAATAATTTTTTTTGTTCTTGAAAAATTCATCCATTGGCGGCACAGCCATACTGAAGCCGATGAGGTTTGCGAAGTCCACTCTGAAGTTCACAAGGAGGAAACACAAATCAAACCGGCAGGCTATATGATACTTTTAAGCGATACCGCTCACAATTTTCTTGACGGCATAATTATCGCCGCGAGTTATATGGTAAGCATAGAGGTCGGAATCACCACGACAATAGCAGTCATTCTTCATGAGATACCTCAAGAGATAGGGCAATTCGGCTTGCTTCTTCACTACGGTTTTTCCAAATTCAAGGCTCTGCTTTTTAATTTTTATTCTGCTCTGTCAGCAGTCCTTGGAGTAATCATCGCTCTACTGCTTGGCGCTAAAATAGAAGGATTCACACCGTTCATAATTTCCATCGCTGCCGGCGGATTCATCTACATCGCTGGTTCGGACCTCGTCCCTGAAATCCACAAAACATCGGACCCAAAAAAATCCGCGATTCAATTCATTTCCATACTTGGCGGCATAGCCCTAATGTTCTCGTTTTTGCTTATTGAGTAGGTTTAATGAAAATTATGTGTTTGTGTAAACGGAATTTATTGTGAAAAAATTGTGAAAAAAACTTGACACTCATGTTAAAGGGTGCTTAAATGAAATAAATTTGTTTTTTGAAATAACGGCTAAGCGACTAGTGTTAGTCAGCTAAATTAAGTGAAATGAAATTTGCAGTATATACGGAGGATATAAATGAGCAATAAATCACGAAAAGTTGGATTTAACATGTTTATTTTAGGCGGGATTATTATTTTAGAGTTTATCTTTTTGGCTCGACCTTCACTAGAATCGGTAATTATCTGGCTACCAAGCAATTATGAGTTGAAAAATGATATATCAAATGATGTTGTCTCAGTGATGCCATATCTTGATCCTGTTTCTCAATCGGACGATCCCGCAGTCTATTATTCATTGATTGATCTGGATTCGTTTAAGAAATTGACAGAGGGAAATGGGAAAGTGACAGTTAAGATAGAAAGTGAGTATTCAAGTTATTTTAACAATAACTATCGATTGGTCTATCAAATTAAATACTGGCATGATAATAAAAAAACTTTATTGTGTGGGCCAAAGATAGTTATGAACACAAGAGAGGAATATCAGAGATAAGACTCCGTGGAAAAACTCTATTTATCAAGAATAATATATACACGGACATATTAGTATTCTTATTATTTCCTATTATCATTTTAGTTTTAGCCAAATTTTTGTTAGTACCGTATACGGATTTCTGTTTTAAAAAATGTTTCAGTTAGCATTAATCTATTAATACTCTGCTCACCTATTACTTATCTTGTTTAGATATTAAATAGTTGAGCAGTTTTTTTATTTACAAAATAACTTAATTTCGCATCAGATTCAGAAGCATTTTTGTGACTCAAAATTCTAAAACGGCAGAGTATGCGTTATTGAACTTGCGATTTCCTCTTCCCAATGGCTCACGTCCAGTTTTATTTCTTTCAATTCATTTCCATCTTTATATTTGAGTAATCCGTTTTTGAGGGCGTACTCATAGACTTCTTTGGTTATTTTCACATCTTCCAGACAGTATTTGATTATTTTATCCACCTCGCCATTCTTCCACCAAGTAATGGCTTCAAGTCCGTGACCTGTCTTTTTCTTGCCGAGAGTAGCTTCGGCGATAGTGTCCAGCTTTATTCTCCTGCCGAGCGAGCTTTTTATTTCTTTGAGGATGTCCAAATTTTTAATTTTGGTTAGGTCGCCCGGATAATATTTATTCAAGAGAGGAGTGTCAAAATGTTCGGAATTGTAGCCAATAAGCATATCGGCTTTTTCAATAATCGGCCAGAGATTTTTAAAATCTTTTTCCAAATAACTATTGTATTGATCTGATTTATAGTCGTAGACGCAGACAACAGAAATATCCAAATCTGCCGGATTGTTGCTCCCGACTTCTTGAAAAGAATTTTTCGTCTCAATATCAAATATCAATTTTCTCATTTTTTATTTTTTCTACTTGAAAACTCGGTTTCCAAGTTCGATTTCTAAGTTCAAGTAAAGTGATTATGATTTTTTATTCTTTAAAAAATCATAAACCTTAGAGGCTTTCAAGGCAGTTTCTTCGCCCGATTTTAGATTTTTTATTTTTAATTCTTCATTTTTAACTTCATTTTCTCCTACGCACACAATAAAAGGTATCAAGTTTTTGTCGGCGTATTTTATCTGATCGCCGACTTTCTTGCCGGAGGAGTCAACGGCGACGTTAAGTCCGTCTTCTCTCAAGTCTTGCGCCAATTGGCGCGCATAATTCCGGTATTTTTCTTCCAAAACGCAGATATAAAGTTCCGTGGCTGGCTTGTATTTCGGCATAAGACCATAAGTCTCAAGAACATCGCGAGTGGTCACATCTCCCATTCCAAAGCCGACCGCCGGGATTTTTTCGGCGCCGAAAATGCTTAACAGATCATCGTATCTCCCTCCGCCGAAAATCGCGCGGCGATTTTCCGGATTGGTGTCAAAAATTTCAAACACGATTCCAGTGTAATAATCAAAGCCGCGCATAAGCGTCGGGCTGAACACGGTGTTTTTAATACCAAGTTCGGCGAGTTTATTCTGAAGTTCTTTGATTTCCAATACGCCTTGATGCGTTCGGGCTTTTTCCGGCAGAAGAGAAATAAATTCTTCAAGGTTTTTTGAATGGAGAAGATTTGTAAGTTCGTCACTTTTTTCTCCGACAATAGAGCGGATTTTGTCGGCAAAATCTTCTTTGCTCATCTTGTCTTTTTTATCTATGATTTTTGAAACACTATGAGATTCGGCAGGCGAGAGCGACAAGAAATCTTCCAGAATATAGTTCATAATTTTTCGGTCATTCACCCTTATTTCATAATCTCCGTCTTTCAGTCCGAATGCTTTCATAATTGCGCGCGCGATTGAAATAATTTCAATTTCCGCTTCAATACTTTCCACTCCGAATATGTCGGCGTTCAACTGCCAATGCTCGCGGAGCCGTCCTTTCTGCGGCTGTTCGTATCTGAAGAGATTGGGGATTGAATACCATCGCAGAGGAAAAGAAAACTCGCGCTTTTTCGCCGCCACCATTCTGGCGGCAGTCGGCGTCATCTCTGGACGCAATGTCACCTCTCTGTCCCCGCGGTCTTTGAACGAATAGGTTTGCTCGTTCACGATTTCATCTCCGGTCTTGGCTCGGTAAAGATCGGCTGGTTCCAAAATAGAAGCTCCATATTCGTTGTAGCCGAAACTTTCCGCCACTTTTCTCATAATTCCGAATATGTAATTTTGGACAAACATATCTTGCGGATAGAAGTCGCGTACGCCCTTGTAAGATTCGGTTGAGATTTTTTTGTTGGTTTTTTCCTTCATAATCGCTAAATTCTAGCGAAAATATGTATAATAGACAAGCATTAGCAGAAGGTTGTAGGTGGTAGGTTTTAGGTTGTAGGAAAATACAGGGAGAGATGAAGAGGGTTGCGGGGAAAGAAAAGATTTTTGTCATTCCCGCGTAGGCGAGAATCTATGTTCAACAGCACAGAGTGTCTGGATTCCCGCTTGCGCGGGAATGACACACAGAATGAAATAACCGGATAATCAAAAAAATAATGAATAAAGTTTTAAATATTTACAAAAGGGAGGGTGAGACTCCGCTTGAGGTGATTAACCGTTTCCGCGCAAATAATCCTGAATATCAAAGCGTAAAAATTACTTACGCCGGACGGCTGGACCCTCTGGCGGAGGGAGTTTTAATTTTGCTTGCGGGAAGCGCCGTTTACGAAAAAGAAAAATACCTTAAACTGGACAAGGAATACGAAGCCGAAATAGTATTCGGATTTGAAACGGATACCTATGACATTTTGGGGTTGCCTAAAAGGAAAAAAGTGATAAAAGATTTTCACAAAGATGAGCTTGCCGGATTTTTAAATAAATTTTTGGGAAAAAACAAACAGCCATTTCCGCCGTACTCTTCATACAAGATAAAAGGCAAACCTCTTTTTGAATGGTCGCGAGAGGAAAAGATAAAAGATATAAAAATTCCAGAGAAAGAAAGAGAAATTTATGAAATCAAAATTCTGCGCCTGCAAAAAATTAACGGGAGAAATCTGCTCGCTCAAATCAATAAAAAAATTCAAAAGGTAAAAGGCGATTTCCGTCAGGAAAAAATTTTGAAAAAATGGCAAGGAATTTTAAAGGATAAGCCCGCAAACAAGTTCCAAAATTTCAAAAACAAAATGGTACACAATTTCAGCGATAGCAGAAATTGTGTACCATTTTCATATAGCGCTGAATTTCAGACAGCAAAAATAAAAATCAAATGTTCCAGCGGAACTTATATCCGGTCAATTGCTCATAAGCTCGGCAAAGATCTCAAGATAGGAGCGACTCTTTTGAATCTAAAGAGGACTAAAGTCGGTGATTTTGAAATTAAGGATTCTCTGAAAATATAATCAAAAAAATAAAGGGTCTTATGTAAAAGATTTTGTAATCTCGCATAAGACCCTTTTTGACTATTTTTTCTAAATTTAATCGATTTAGCCGATTTAACCGATACTATTTTCAATGCCTTTTTTTATTTCGGCCTGCTTATTTTTCACCGCTTCCTCGATAGATTTGATGGAACTCACGAATTTCTGCCCGTAGTCATAAACAAGCACAATCTCTACATCACTAAGTACTGACCTATTAGTGTCTGATATAGAAATTGATCTTTGGTCCCTCTCGCTGTAATTCCCAATAGATGAATTTAATCTTTTACTAATTGTCAGTCTTAATATTTTCTTCTCTTTCAAGTCTAGAATTAAGTCTAGACTTTCATTAGGACCCAATATCGTTTGCCCCAAATAATCTTTGTTTTTTAAGATTTCCAACATCCCAATTAACAAGCCGACATTATCTGTTTTAATCTCAATTTTCATTTCTTCCCCCCCATTTCTCTAAAAGAAAAAGTTATAAAGCCTGTAAAAAACTATTAAAAGGTTATCACAGTTAATCTTATTTGTCAATGCTTTACAAAAGCTATATTTCACACTAGAATTTAGGCACTTTTATAAATTTATGGAAATACGCAATATAGCCAATACCATCCGCATTGACAATGGCAAAAAAACTTTGACTGCTTCTGTATTGCAAAATAATTTTGGCAGTTGATTTGGCAGTTGAAATACGCTATTCAAAAAGACGGCGTATTTTTTTGGTTATTGGAGCCATCAAGAAAAGATTATGAATATAAATAATAGAGAAGAGAAGAAAATCGCGGGAAAAACGCTAAAGCGGATAAAGGATAAAAAAAGCGATTATTGGACAAAGAGAGCCGAGGAGGTATCGCTTAAGCTTTTTCACGAAGCGGCTGAAAAGGTGCCGGCTTACAAAGATTTTTTGCGGAAAAATAAAATCAATCCGGCTAAGGTTAAAAATTTTAAAGATTTCAAATCGGTTCCCTCGACAAGCAAGGAAAACTACCTGCGGCAATATCCGCTTGAGGATTTGACTTGGAACGGGTATCTGAAGAAGTCTTTAGTTTTTACTTCCACATCAGGTTCTACAGGGGCGCCTTTTTATTTTCCGCGCAATCATATCTTGGATTGGCAATCGTCCATTTATCATCAGATTTTTCTTGAGAACAGTGGCATTGATGTAAATAAATCAACCCTAGTTATAGTGTGCTTCGGCATGGGTGTCTGGATAGGCGGACTGATTACTTATCAGGCCTTTAGATTGATTTCTGGCCGAGGCTATCCTCTGACGATTATTACGCCCGGGGTCAACAAAAAGGAAATCTTTGAGGCGCTAAAAAATATAGGACATAAGTTTGACCAGATAATACTCTGTGGCTATCCGCCTTTTATGAAAGATGTCGTTGATGAAGCCAAAAGCCAGGGTGTCAAATGGCAGGATCACAATGTCAGGATAATTTTCGCGGCTGAATCTTTTTCTGAAAAATTCAGGGAATACATAATTGATAAAACTGGAATTCAAGATATTCACACCGGCACTATGAATATTTATGGAAGCGCCGATATAGGAACAATGGCGATAGAAACTCCGGTGAATATTATGATGCGGAGGATAGCCCTTGAAAGAAAGAATATATATAAAAATATATTTGCCGAGGCGAATCGCTTGCCGACTTTCGCCCAGTTTAATCCTGAATTCATCAATTTTGAATCACCGAATGGAAATATTTATTGTACCGGCAACAATACTATACCTTTCCTTCGATACGAGATAGGCGACAACGGCGGAGTTGTCAGCTGGAATGATGCCGATTCAATCTTCAAGTCGCACGGAATAGACATAAGAAAAGAGGCGAAAAGCGCAGGGCTGGAAAATACAATTTCCGAGCTTCCGTCGGTATATTTGTATGAGAGAACGGATATGTCCACCAAGCTTTACGGAGCGATTATTTTTCCGGAATATGTGAAGGGGGGATTGGAACGCGCTAAATTTGCGAGTTATATTACAGGAAGGTTTACAATGTTCACAAAGCACGATAGGAAGCACGATGAATATTTGGAGATTAATATTGAGCTGAAAAATGGCGTTAAGACGGGGAGGTCTCTGGAAAAGGAAATTACGAAATCAATAGTTGAATCGCTTTTGAAAAATAGCGCGGAGCATAAAAATAACGCCAATATGATGCCCGGAAGAGTCGTTCCTAAAATTATTTTATGGAATTATGAACACCCGCTTTATTTCAAGAGCGGAACAAAGCAGAAGTGGGTGAAGAAAGATTATCCGATCCGTCTTTAAAAAAGTTGTTTTTAAAAATTTAATTTTTATTTTATGAAAAATATATCACAAGAATTGAAAGAAAGTTTAGACGAAAGAGCGTCGGCAGCCATTGATTCCAAGCCGACCGTCTTTGATTTTAAAAAATCGGAAGATCAGAATGCCGCCAATGATTTATTTAATTTGAGGAGAATCCAGTACGTTGCTGATGATTACAAAGAACAGCAGAACGAGTTATTCGCGGTGAAAAATCCGAGCATGGTCTACGCTCCCGATTTTAAGAAAAAGTTTGAAGATTATTATTCTGCGCTGGATAAAGAATGTCCGATATGGCAGAGCGGCCACTGGGTTTATTTTCCGTGGCTTTCCAAATTGACACACATTCTGGAAGAAGACGATTTTCAAATGGTAAGAACCGCCAGAAATAAAAATCTTATAAACAAAGAGGAGCAAGAAAAATTTTATAACGCGATAGTCGGCATCGGCGGACTTAGCGTCGGGAACAGCGTCGCGCTCGCAATTGTTCTTCAGGGCGGAGCGAAGCGAATCAAGCTCGCCGATCTTGACCGTTTGGCTCTTTCCAATACCAATAGAATAAGGACGGGCGTGGACAATCTCGGCGTTTTAAAAGTGGAGATGACCGCGCGCCAAATTTACGAAATCAATCCTTACGCCGAAGTGGAATTGTTTCCGGAAGGTTTGACCAAAGAAAACATCGGCAAATTTTTTGAAGGCTTAGATATTGTGATTGACGAGCTTGATAATTTAGCGGTGAAATATCTTATTCGCGAACAAGCGAAGAAACATAAAATAGCGGTGGTAATGGCAGCGGACAATGGCGACAACGCCGTGGTGGATATTGAAAGATATGACCTTGACCCGAACACTCCATTTTTTCAAGGAAGAATGGGCGAGGTGTCCTATGAGATGCTTTCCAAATTGGACAAATTCGGAATCGGCAGGATGATAACAAAACATGTCGGACCGGAGAATGTGACGGAAAGAATGCAGCAATCTCTTCTTGAGATGGGCAAGACCATCGTCTCATGGCCTCAGCTCGGTGGCGCCGCCCTTGTGAACGGCTCGGCGGTCGCTTATTGTGTCCGCAAAATTCTTTGTGGCCAGCCCCTTGAAAACAATCGCGCCCTCATATCTTTGGACGAGAAACTCGTGCCGAATTATAATTCTCTTGAAGAAGTTGAAAAACGCGGCAAAATCGCCGAAAATTTTAAAAAAATATTCAATTTGTAAATATTTACATTGTATTGACTAATATGAAAATAGAATTAAATAAACAATTGGATAAAGAGGTGTATATGTCTTTCCGCGATGCCATGGTTGGTGGAGCGGATTTTGGCAAAAAAATACAAGATGATCATCCTCATATTAGTAAAGAAAACCATATTGAATATATAGATAATTTTTATCTGAAAAGCAAGGGTAAATTGGAAGAAATTCTAAAAGATACCAAGTTGTGTTTTGATGAAATAAAAGAGCCTCTTTTTCTTGAACTTCAAAAGTATTTCGGACGAGATTTCAGTAAAGAAAATTACACTTGCTATTTGTCTATTTTTAATTGTAATCCTCGTTATTTGGAAAATAAATCTTTTCAAGTTTATTACAAACGGTCGCATGATATGCGGAAAGAAGTTATTGCTCATGAATTAACCCACTTTGCCTTTTATGATTTTTGCCACGAGTTGGGTATAAAGGATGACAAGGCTTTGTGGGAACTTTCTGAAATTTTTAATGTAATTTTTCTTAATTTAAAGGCAATTCAGAAGTTCGTAGGGGCAGAGGAGCTTTTGTTTTATCCGGATTTGAAAAGTAAGCTGGAGGAAATTAAAAAGATTTGGACGAAAGAACAAAATACTGAAAAATTTATAAAAGTAAGTTTAAAATATTTCCAGTCTTTGTATTAAAAATTGATTTTCATACTTGTACGCATCAGAATATGTAGCGACAAATTTTGTTTATTGCCTATTTTATTATATTATTAAAATAAAGTTTTTTTGAATTGTGACTCGTTCAAAAATCTCTTTATTTTATTGGATTTATATAAAAAAATGAATAACAAAGATATTCAAGAAATTATCACGGAAAGTGTATTTGCGCCGTCCGGCGAGAATTGCCAGCCGTGGAAATTCGCGGCGGATGGAAGCGATATTCATATTTTCAATGTGCCGGAGGCGGACACATCCCTTTATAATTTTGAGCAAAAAGGTTCTTATGCCGCGCACGGCGCGCTTATTGAAAACATTGTCATCGTCGCTTTGAAATACGGATACAAGGCTAGTGTTAAATTATTTCCCATAAAGGAAGAGCAGAATCTTGTTGCCACTTTGACGCTCGATGCGACTAACTCAAGAGAGCTGTCGTTGTATCCTTTCATTGCAAAGAGGTGCACGAACAGGAAGGATCACGCGCACCAAAAATTATCAGATGATCAGAAAAAACAACTGATTGAGACAGCAAGAGAGGCCGGACTTGGAGAATTAAAAATTATTGATGATGAAGAATCGCTCAACACTCTCGGTAAAGCGCTTGCGGTGAATGAACAAATTATTTTTGAAAATAAAAAGTTGCATGATTTTTTCTACGAGCACATTCTTTGGAAAGAAGAAGACCAAGACAAAGCGGGAGGTTTTTATATCAAGACTCTTGAATTCCTGCCTCACCAGCTCAAAGGCGTGAAGCTCTTCAAAAATTGGCTGATTTTGAAAATTTTAAACAAGATCGGAAAAGTTTCAAGAATTATCGCCAAAGAAAATGCCGAAAAATACGCCAATTCCGGCGCGTTGGCTGTCGTCGTCGCGAAAGGGAACAGTCGCGAAGATTTTATAAATGCCGGACGGACGGCAGAGAGAGTCTGGCTCAAAGCGACTGAATTGGGATTGAGCGTTCACCCGTGCACCGGCGTTATATATTTTATGGAAAGGATAAAGGGCGGCGGGGATGTCGGCGTTTTCAGCCAGAATCATTTAGAAACAATAAAGATCGCTTATTCTGATATAGAGCGGACTTTTGGAGTTGAAGGCAAAACTATTCCAATGCTATTCCGCATTGGCTACGCCGACGAACCCTCCGCGCGCTCAATGCGAATGAAGCCGAACATTTTGTTTGCGAATGAAGTAAAATAAAAAACATTTTTGGAATTATCTGATATACTATTGAGTATCATTAAATCTGATAGTTTCTTCCAATTATGAAAAAAAGAAGAATGGAAATAGAGGGCATTTTGGAAAAGTTGCGGGAGTTCAAGAACGACTCGCGATATAGCGGTCGACTTTACGCGATTGAGGAAAACATACAATTCGCGGAGGCGATGAAATCTTTGCCCCGCTATGTATGGTGGCTTCTGACCAGAGCGTCAAAGATTGACGGTTCAAGACTTCTGGAATTGACGGATTTTCCGGTGGAGGAGTGGGATGTGAGGATGCATAAGAGATTGATAGAAATGGAGAGGAAAGATCGTCCGGGATTAGTAAAACCGTTAGCAGATAAAGTCATTCAGAGTATTTTGAAAGAGAACAGACCTCTTATACTAGCCAACTTGGGCGCGGGAGGGATGGAAGTTGACAGACAAGTCATTTCTCAATTGCTTGAGAAAAAATACGGCAAACCGATTATCTTCATCGGAGTGGACAAATCGCCGATCACCAATAAAATAGCAAAAGAAAATCTAAATTTTTTAGGAAAAGCAGTTGAGATTGTTGATGTTGAAAACTTGACGAAAAACAGACTTGAAGAAATAGCAAAAACGAACAGAGGAATCACTGTCATTTTGTGTAAAAACGATATTTTTAATCTTGGTGCCGAATTCCCGCCAAAATATTTTGATTTAGTCTACAATTCTCTTTTTAAGCATCACCTTACTGAAGAATCTGATAAGGATAAACTGGATAAAATAATAAAGGAAATATCAAAAAAATCTTTGGAGTATGATGGGTATAGAAGCTGGTTTCATATGATACCGCAATCTATAGTTGCTTGGAATAACCCCGTATTTTTAAACGGCACTATTTTTTCAATGTTGCGATATTCAGGGAAAATAAATTTGAATTTTTCTAAAGTATCTTTTTTTAAGAATACAGGTCATTATTTAAGAGAGATTTAATTACAAAAATATGTTACTTAGCGAAATTGCAAATGTAATACGAAATATTCCTTTAAAAAATTTTGATCTGTTGTCGGTTGGGTCTACTATCGCGGCTATAGGAATATTGGGCTTTGTGATTTATATCACTAATCGCAAGAGCATAACGAATAAATTCTTTTTTATTTTCTCGATTATTACCATTTTATGGAGCTTTTTTAACTACATAAATTATCAGGCAACTTCGCCGACGGTTGTTCTTTGGCTTTTGCGAGCAGTTATCTTTCTTGGAGTTTGGCACGCTTTTACTTTTTTTACTTTTTTGTATGTCTTTCCCAAAGAAAAAATTTATTTTCCGTGGATGTATAAATTTTTATTGATACCGCTTGTTGTAATCACTTCTGCTATCACCTTAACACCTCTAGTTTTTCCAAGCATAGCCCAATTGTCATCTGACGGCTCGGTGTCAAAGACTGTCGTGGCAAACGGTATATTTTTATTTTTATTTGTTGTGGCAGGACTAGTCTTAGGTGGGGTAAGTATTTTTATAAGAAAAACTTTCAAAGCGAAAGGCAGAGAGAGAAAACAGCACATCTTGATTTTAATTGGGACTGTTATAATGTTTTCTTTACTTATCACATTTAATGTGATTCTTCCTGCAGTTTTTCTAAATGTCAGATTTATTCCTCTTGGTGCTCTTTTCATTTTCCCATTCGTCGCGTTTACGGGTTATGCGATATACAAGCACAGGCTTTTTAATTTAAGAACAGCTGCGGTTGCGGGATTGACATTCGTGCTCTCAATCGTCTCATTTTCAGAAATAATTTTTGCGCAAGATATTTCCGCCGTCATTTATCGATCCTCGGTCTTTATGATAGTGCTCATCGTAAGCTTCTTGATGAATAAATTCGTGCAGACTATTTCCGAACAGGGAGAACAGCTTCAAGTCGCGAACGAAAGACAGGAAGATCTAATACACTTCATCACTCATCAAGTCAAAGGATTTTTCACGAAATCCAAATACATATTTTCGGCAATGCTTGACGGAGATTACGGCCGGCTTGAGGGAAAGATGGAAGTAATCGCGAAAGAAGGATTGAGATCTGACAACGACGGGATCGCTATGGTCCAAGATGTTTTAAACGCCGCGAGCATAAAAGGCGGGCTTATGAAGTACAGCAAGGCGGTTTTAGATTTTAAGGCACTCGTTTTGAGCGTGATTTCAGAACAAGATAAAAACGTCCATGACAAAAAACTTTCCTTTGAAACAAATATCAACGAAGGAGATTTCAAAATGTCGGGGGATGAATTCCAGCTAAAGCATGTCATCAAAAATCTCATAGACAATTCAATCAAATATACTCCCGCTGGCAAGATTACCGTTTCTTTGTCCAAGAATGACGGCAAGATTCTGTTTAGTGTCAAAGATACGGGAGTCGGACTTACAAAAGAAGACAAAGAAAGATTGTTTACCGAAGGCGGCAAAGGCAAGAATTCCCAAAAGATAAATGTTGACAGCACCGGCTTCGGACTGTTCATAGCGAAAAGCATTGTTTTGGCTCATAACGGCAAAATCTGGGCGGAGTCGGAAGGGGAAGGCAAAGGAAGCGAGTTTTTGGTGGAATTCCCAAAACATTGACAAATGAGGGAATATAGATAGTATTTTGTATAGGAACGATTGTTCTTTTAAAACATGATAAAGCCAATTTAAAGAAAGGAGGTTGCTTCTGTTAAAAATCGCAATTCTATTTTTCAGTTTCTTACTGTTTAGGGAGGAGGTGCTACAATGCGATAGGGAATGTTGGGCAGAAAAATTGTTTTTTTAGTTAACTTTGACTCGTAAATTTTTGAGAGGATAAATGTCATGAGTAATTTTTTAAAGCCAGAAGCCATAAGCGGTTTCCCGGAATGGTTGCCGGAAGAAAGAATTTTGGAACAGAGTATTTTAGACATGATACGCGAAAATTTTGAGAAGTATGGATTTGTGCCGATAGAGACAAGCGCTGTTGAAAAAACGGCTATGCTTATAGCGAAAGGCTCTAACGACAGGGAAATTTATACTTTGGGACGTTTGTCTAATTATTCTGGCGACAATGACCAAAACTTGGCGCTTCATTTCGATTTGACTGTGCCGTTGGCTCGCTATGTGGTACAAAACTACGGTCTTTTAAGTTTTCCATTCCGTCGTTACCAGATTCAAAAAGTCTGGCGCGGAGAAAGACCACAGTCTGGTCGATTCCGCGAATTTTATCAATGCGATATTGATGTCGTGGGTGATAGAGAGTTGCCACTTTTAGTAGACGCTGAAATGCCGAGTGTTATTTACCAAATATTCAAGCAAATGAATATTGGAAAGTTCATGATAAATGTGAACAACAAAAAAATACTCCAGGGCTATTTTAGCTTTTACGGATTAAGTAGCCATTGTATCAATGAAGCTATGCATGCGATAGACAAGCTTGAAAAAGTTGGAGTAGCTGAAACAAGAAAAACAATGGCGGAAAAAGGAATAGGTGCGAACACCATTGATGACATAATCAATTTCGCCAGCATTAACAAGTCAATCAATGAAACAATGGAATATCTCCGTTCTTGCAAAGTAGACAATGAATTGTTCTTACAAGGAGTTGATGAGCTCGAACAGGTGATTGGACACATGAATTCTCTCGGTATTCCTCAAGAGAGCTACAAAATTAACCTCGGCATTGTTCGCGGTTTGGATTATTACACGGGAACGATTTACGAAACAACACTGATTGATTATCCTGGGATTGGAAGCATTTGTTCCGGCGGTCGCTATGACAATCTAACGAGTTTTTTTGGCGACAAGAAAATGCCTGGGGTGGGAATATCAATTGGACTGACAAGGCTGTTTTCTCAACTGCTTAAGGCGGGAATAATAAAAACCGGTCCGTCCACGACAGCTCTCGTGTTGATAACATCAATGGATAAAAACCTGATGTCTTACTATTTTAATATCGCCACTTTACTTAGGGATAGCGGTATTAAAACAGAAGTTTATTTTGATTCCAAGAAATTAGGCGATCAACTTAAATACGCTAGCAAGAAGGGATTTAGGTTTGCCATTATTGCTGGTAATGATGAAGTTAATAAAAACAGTGTCCAGATCAAGAATCTTGAAACGGGGGAACAGAACTTTGTAAACTTGAATGATGTTTGCTCGGAAGTAAGCAAGATAATGTAGTTGAGTTTCGAATTCGTGTTATTTGCGACAGTCGTCAGTTATAATATAACTGACGACTGTCTAAATTTTTATCTTAAGGAGATACGGATGGAAATTATAAAAATTTGCGGTAATAATGGCGACAAAAAACTGCTTGAAAAAACCGCTAGGCTTTATTGCGAGATTTGGAAAGAACCGCCATGGAATGAATATTTTTGGAAACAAAAAGAAGTCTTGAGAGATATTCAAGAACAATTAAAGAAAGAGGCGGCGATGTTGATAGTAGCTGTTAACAAAGACAAAGTAATAGGTTTTACATGGGGATATCAAATAGACAAAAAACTAATGGAGGCGATATCTAACAGCAATCTCTTGAGTTTCTTGTTTGAACAGGCATCAAAAGCAGTCTTTTATATTGATGAGCTTGGTGTCCACAAGAAACATAGGATGCATGGCATAGGCGGAAAGATAACAAAAAGTATCATCAAGCAAACTAAGAAAATCGGGGTTGATTGTTGGTGTTTAAGAACACACATTAACGCTGTGCCAGCCAGAAAAATGTATAGCAAGTTGGGCTTTAGTGATCTAAAGATTAAAGACGGTAAACATTTTGACAGGACTTATTGGGCGATGTTCCAATAAAGCTGATTTTCAAAAAAGGGAGGTGGCCGCAAAAGTCACTTCCCTTTATTTATAAAAATATATGAATATTGAAAATATTTTAAAAAATTTAATAAAATTTAATACTGTTTCCGATAAGGAAAACGCTAAAATAACAAGCTGGATAGGCGATTTTTTAAACGCATTCGGTTTTAATGTTTCCTTAATTAAAAACAACAAAGACAATAAGGCAAATCTTTTTGCCACAATCGGTAAAAAACCGATTTTAACTTTTTTGGGACACACGGACACTGTTTCCGCCGGTAAAAATTGGACAAACGACCCTTTTGAAATGACAATTGACGGGGACAAAATTTACGGTCTTGGCAGTTCTGATATGAAAGGCGGAATCGCTTCTTTGTTATCCGCGTTATCGCAAATAAATTTTAAAAATTGCAAAAATGGATTTAGCATATTACTCACATACGACGAAGAAATAAGTTTTAAAGGAATAACAGATTTTACAAAAACTAAAAAAATAGACACTGATTATATTATTGTCGGAGAACCTACAAATCTTAAACCAATAATCGCGTCCAAGGGGATCGTTTCTTTCGTGGTAAATTTTTTCGGCAAAGAATATCACGGGAGCGAACCTGAAAAAGGATTAAACGCCATAATTCTTGCATCTGATTTTATTAAAGAAATTCAAGAATATTTTGTGCGCATTAAAAATGATAAAAATGATATTTTTACGCCCAATTACGCCACTGTTAATGTGGGAAAAATAAAAGGTGGAGATGCTGTCAATAAGGTGCCAAATGAATGTGTTTTAGAAATAGAATGTCGCACCGTTAAGGAGAAACAGAACAATGAAATAATCAGAAACTTTTTAAAAATTTCAGAAAAATACAAGGCTAAAGTAAAAGTTATGTTTTCAGTTCCACCAGCGCAGTGCGATGATAAAAAATTTATTTCTGATATGGAAAAAATCACTAAAAATAAAAGTGAAGGGGTAAATTATTTTACGGATGGTTCTTTTCTTGACGGCGCGGCTTCTAAGATGATCATTCTTGGACCAGGGCCTTTCAATGCTCACCAGTCGGATGAGTGGGTGAGCAAAAAAAGTTTGCAAAAAACAAAACGGATATACAAAGCAATAATTGAAAAATATTTATAAAATTATTTACCGAAGGTGGCAAAGGCAAAAATTCCCAAAAGATAAATGTTGACAGCACCGGGTTCGGTTTGTTTATAGCGAAAAGCATCGTTCTGGCCCACAACGGCAAAATCTGGGCGGAGTCCGAAGGGGAAGGCAAAGGCTCGCAGTTTTTCGCGGAGCTGACAGTAGTGTGACCGAACGGATTGCTTTCCTTGATATTTCTTGTATCATTGAAATTGATGAAAAAATCAAATTTATTCGGTGCTCGGAATTTATTTTATAAGAGGTTTTTTTAATAAAACTCTAACTGACAAGAGACTGGTTATTGTTGCCTAAAATTTAAGAAGATTAGAATTAATTAATTTAGACATCTGCAACCGGCCTCTTGTGAAGCCGGTTTTTTGTTGTTCTTTGGAAAATTAATTATTGAAAGGATAAAAGATGAAGAAAGTAAGGTTTGTGAATGTTGAAAAAGTTGTCAAGTTGCCGATGCCGATAGTTTTAGAGAAACAGTTTCCAGCATCACGACTGGCTCTAAAATCAGTACTGGAAAGCAGGGAAATTATAAAAAATATACTTTCACAAAAAGACAACCGTTTTCTGATGATAGTCGGTCCATGTTCTATACATAGCGAAGAAGAGGCTATGGAATACGCTTACAAATTGCTTGAGCTCAAGAAAAAATTAGAGCAGTCAATCTTTATTGTAATGAGAACCTATTTTGAAAAGCCACGAACCACGATAGGCTGGAAGGGGTTGATAAACGATCCTCACTTGGATGGTTCGTGCGATATAGCCGAAGGTTTAACAATTGCCAGAAGAATATCCAAAAAAATAACTGACTTGGGGTTGCCAATCGGTTCTGAGGTACTAGGCACTTTTTCTGTGAGATATTTTTCTGATTTGTTAAGCTATGCCGCAATAGGAGCGAGGACATCCGAATCGCAGACGCACAGAGAATTGGCTAGCGGTTTGTCCGTGCCTGTCGGGTTTAAAAATAGTACGGATGGATCTTATCAGTCCGCCATTGATGCCATGCAATGCTCTAAGCATAGTCATACTTTTGTCGGGATTGATGAAAATGCGACATTAAGCATGATAAAAACAAAAGGCAATCCTTGGGCTCATATTATCTTAAGAGGGGGCAGGAATTTAACCAATTATGACGATGAAAGTATTTCAGAAATCATCAAACATCTGAAATCAGAAAAACTGCTTCCGTCGGTGGTGGTTGATTGTTCGCACGGAAATTCCGGGAAAAATCACATCAATCAAGTTAAAGTGCTTAAGAATATTTTAGATCAACGATTGGAAGGGAATAGGAATATTGTCGGCGCAATGCTGGAAAGCTACCTTAATGAAGGTAGTCAAAAAATTCCTGACGACCCGTCTGCGTTGAAATATGGCATTTCCGTCACAGATTCTTGCTTGAGCTGGAAAGATACGGAGTACATATTATTGCAAGCCGGCAAAATTTTATCCTAAGATAAAAAACAAACTCCACCTGATGATATGATTTATTAGGTGGAGTTTTTTGCATGTATTTATTTTGATCTTTGATTGTATTATAATCTTACCTTAAATCAATCAATATGATCTTAACCAGCCATACGATAATAGGAGTTGCCGCGGCGAGCGCGTTTCCATCTCATCCGGCGCTCGCTTTTTCCGCCGCGTTAGCGAGCCACTATATTATGGACGCAATTCCGCATTGGGAATATGATCTATTGTCGTCCAAGAAGGATTTGAATAATCCTTTAAATAATGACATAACAGTCGGCAAAGATTTTTTTTCGGATTTTAAGAAAGTCTCATTTGATATGCTTCTGGGGATTATCTTTTCTTTTTTCACTTTTTATTTTATAGGTTTCAATGTCTTTTCACTGCCAATATTAATTGCGGGCATAGCAGGAGGAGTCGCCCCCGATATTCTGCAATTTGCCTACTTTAGATTTAGGCGCGAGCCTTTTAAGTCTTTGTATCTTTTTCATTACTGGATTCACAGCCGAAACAAAAAACTTGAAAAGCATTTCATTGTCGGTATTTTTCTTCAAATTCTCATAATATCTTTAATTTTATGGCTAGTTAAATATTTCATAACTTTTTAAATTATTTTTAACTATGAGGATATCTCCGTCTCTGTGTCATTCCCGCGCAGGCGGGAATCCAGACTCTCTGTGGTTGAACATGGATTCCCGCCTGCGCGGGAATGACAGAAATTTTTGTTTCCTAAAATTTTCTTTTTTTTCTTACAACCCCGCCTCTTCGGCGGGCGAGCTACAACCTTCTGTTTTGATTGAATTAAGCTCGATTTTCTGTATAATTTGCGTTATGAATAACAAAGAAAAGCTCGGTCATATTCACCCTCTCACCAAAGTCATTCGGAAGATAAATGATGTTTTTTCCGAAATGGGTTTTAATCTTATAGATGGCCCGGAAATTGAAACAGAGCATTACAATTTTGATGCCCTGAATATTCCCAAAGATCATCCTGCGCGCGATATGTGGGACACATTTTGGCTTCGCCAAAATGAAATCAAAGATAAAAAATCAGAAATAAAAATTAAAGGAAATAAATTATTGCTCCGCACGCACACTTCTCCCGTCCAGATTCGTTATATGGAAAATAACAAGCCGCCTTTAAGAATAATTTCCATTGGAAAAACTTTCCGCTACGAAGCGACCGATGCCACTCACGAAGCGCAATTTCATCAGGTAGAAGGTCTCTTGATTGATAAAGACATAACTTTAGCCAATTTAAAATATGTGATAAAAGAATTTTTTGAAAAGTTTTTTGAAGAAAAAATTGAATTAAGACTTCGCCCGAGCTACTTTCCTTTCGTTGAGCCGGGGGTGGAGATAGATATTTCTTGCTTCAAGTGCGGCGGTGAAAAATGTTCCGTATGTAAAAACTCGGGATGGATAGAAGTAATGGGCGCGGGAATGGTCCATCCGGAAGTGTTGAAAAATGTCGGATTGGATCCGAAAGAGTGGAAAGGGTTTGCTTTTGGTGGAGGTGCTGATCGTCTGGCAATGCTTAAATACGGCATTGATGACATAAGACTTTTTTACACTGGTGATTTAAGATTAATTAATCAATTTTAAATGAAAATTTCCTACAATTGGTTGCAAAATTTTTTTGAACAAAAATTGCCTGACGCGGAGAAGCTGGCGGATCTTTTAACAATGCATTCGTTTGAGATTGAGAGTCTTGAGGGTAATGGAAGCGATTATATATTTGACGCGAAAATTCTTCCCAATATGGCGCATCATTGCCTTTCTCACAGAGGAGTCGCGAGCGAAGTTTCCGCCATATTGGAAATTCCGATGAAGACCGCGTCTATTTCTTCGAAAGTCGCGCAAATCGGAAAAACTTCATCTGAATTGGAAATAGATGTTTCGAATTACAATATTTGTCGAAGATATGTAGGAAGAATAATTGAGAATTTGGAAGTGAAACAATCGCCAAGATGGCTCAAGGAAAGGCTTGAATCAATCGGACAAAAATCAATAAACAACATCGTTGACGCGGCGAATTTTGTTATGTTTGAGATCGGCCAGCCGATGCATATTTTTGATTTAGATAAGTTAAACGGAAACAAGGAAGTGATAAAAATTTCAGTAAAAAACGCTTCGGGTGGAGATTCAATCACGACTCTTGACGGCAAGGATGTTGTCCTCGATGAAGATACTTTTATTATTTCAGATGAAAAAAATCCGCTCGCAATTGCTGGGATAAAAGGAGGGAATTTCGCGGAAATTGGAAACGCGACAAAAAATATAATAATAGAGTCGGCTAACTTTGCGCCTACGCTCATAAGGAAGACATCTCGCCGATTGAATACCCTAACCGATTCATCAAAAAGATTTGAAAATGAAATTTCTCCGGAAAAAGCGCTGGAAGCAATGGAGATGATGACGAGTCTTGTCGCGGAAATCGCTTGCGGAGAAAATACGATAATCGGCGATATTAGCGATTTTTATCCTAAGAAAATAACCCAGAACAAAATTGAAATCTCTTTGAAAGAAATAAATAATCTTCTTGGAACAAACATAGATAAAGCTGAAACGGAAAAGATATTAAAGAGATTGAATTTTTATTTTGGAGCGGAAAACAGCGGCGAAAATTTTACCGTTGCCATTCCTTTTGACCGTTTGGATGTAAAAATCAAAGAAGATTTGATTGAGGAAATCGGCAGGATCTACGGATATAAAAAGATACATGAACAAAAAATTTCTTCAGTGGCGAAACAAATATCAACAAACAAAAGTTTTTATTATAAAAATAAAGTCAGGGATTTTTTGGTGAAAAATGGTTTTTCTGAAGTTTACACATATTCTTTCACTGATAAAGGCGAGGTGGAAATGGAAAATCCGATAGCGAGCGATAAAAATTTTTTAAGGGCGAATTTGAAAGACGGGATAAAGAAGTCGCTTGATTTCAATTTGCATTATGCCGACCTGCTCGGACTTGAACAAATAAAAATTTTTGAAATAGGCAAAATATTCAAAGATGGGAAAGAAACGGATTATCTGGCTGTTGGTATTAAAAATAGTCCATCTTTCAAAGGTGGCAAAGAAGAAGATGAAATAAAAATTATTTCAAACACCTTCTCAAAAGATTTAGGAGTAGAGATCAAATGGGAATTTTCGGAAAAGGGAATCGCGGAAATTGATTTTGAAAAACTGATTGAAAATTTGCCCACGCCGGAATCGTATAAAGACACTTACGCCAAAGATAGATCGGAAAAATCAAAATATAAAAAAATATCGCCATACCCGTTTGTATTGCGCGATATCGCTGTTTTCGTCCCGCAGGGCGTGGAAGAAAAAGATGTCGCGTCAATTATTGGAAAAGAAGCAGGAGAGCTTTTAGTGAATAAAAAATTGTTTGATGTCTTTGTCAAAAAATTCACGGATGGAACTTCTAAAACCTCCTTTGCTTTCAGACTTGTTTTTCAGTCGCAGGAAAAAACCTTATCAGACGAAGAAATCAACAAAATAATGGAAAAAGTTTCAAAATTGATGAATACCAATGATGGCTGGCAGGTGAGATAAAAAATGGAAAAATTAAAGAGATTGTGCTAGATTGTTTTAAGAAAAAGTTGTTTGTTATTTTTGGAAAAATCAATAAAAGGAAAGGAGAAAATACCTTGGATAAAATTGTGAGGAAAGAAGCGGATATGCATACGCATTCCACTCATAGTGATGGTAGAAATGATGTCAGTGAATTGGTTTGGCTCGTCAAAAAAGCTAATCTTAAAGCGGTGATGCTTACCGATCATGACAGAATTGGAGGATTAAAAGAGTTTATAGATTCTTGCGCAAACAATGGCATTGATTCTATGACGGGAATAGAAATTTCTTCCACTGACACAACATTGCATCCTCAAACCATTGATGTGCTGGGGTATGGTTTTAATGTGGAAATTCTTTTGCGAGATTATAATCAACTCCTTGAACACAATCTTAATGTAAGGATTAAATATATTAAGGAGGTGCTAGAACTTTTTAGGGAAAGGGAGGTGGCGAATTTTACCCTAGAAAGCTTAAGAGCTCATTTTAATTTGCCGGTGGAGATTTCCAATAAGTATTGGCTGATTGCACTTAGGGTGAATGAGCTGATAATTTCTGTCAAAGCGCCCGAAGCGCTAGAGATTGCCAGAAAAGAATTAAAGAAAGGCGGGTGTTTTTTTGTGGAAAGAGAAAATTATATTTCTACGAAAGAAGCCATTAACGCCATAAGGCGGTCGGGAGGTATCGCTATCTGGGCGCACCCGACCAAGACTATAGAGAAGCTGAAGGAGAAGTGTGAAAATCCAAAGAAGATTTTTTCCACGATTCTTGATCGGATGGTGAGTGAGGGGCTAGATGGAATTGAAGTATGTACTCCTTACGGCGATAATCACAGAAAATTTTTGTTGGATTGCGCAAACCAGAAGAAATTAATTATTACAGGAGGAAGCGATTATCATGGCGAGTACGGCCTAATAAAAGATGATTACTTGGGGAAAGGAGGGGTAAGTTACAAAGAATTTCTTGAAATAAAGAAACGGATTTCTTGTTTCAAATAAACTTTTTTTGAAAGAGGTGATTTATGAGTCTTTACAATCCTATGCCAAAAGCAGCAGAACTTAATTTTAGGATGAATGTAAATAATCTTTTGTGTGCCGTAAAAAGGCTACTTCATTTTGCGCGGGAAGATATGGGACAAAAAAGAAGAGAGAGATTAGTTAATTTCAGTTGCAGTGTCGGGAGAATTTTTCGATACAAAAAGTGGTTGATAAGCAGAGGTGAATATGTCGCCCTCAACGAGAGGGAAAAAATTCTTCAACGGTATTGCGATGAGATAGTGGAAATTTTATTTGGTCGCAGAAACGACTTGAAGAATATGAAAATAAACAGTGATGACGATTACTTTTTATTTCTAGAAAAATTTTTTGTTTTCCTCCTTTCCGAAGAAAACTTTCCAAACTTTATTGATTTGATTCATGAATTGGCAAACGGCAGTAATATTTTTAGTCAAAAAGATTATTATGAAAAAAACCGCAAATGGCTGGACAACTTTGAATTAAGAATTTAATCAAGACTATTGTGTTTATTGCGAAAGGCAGGGTTAAAATCCTGCCTTTTTTTATTGGAACACTTCTGCTATAATATAAACATTAAAAACATTGATTTTGAACATAATTGAATTCAAAAATATCCGCTATTTTGGCGGATAAAATGTTTAAAAAACCAAAAATATGGCTAAAGATGAAAATAAAAAAAGTTCATACGGCGCGGAAGCGATAACGGTATTGGAGGGGCTTGAGCCGGTGAGAAAGAGACCGGGAATGTATATAGGCACCACCGGGCCGGACGGATTGCATCATTTGATAATTGAGATTTTTGACAACTCGCGAGACGAGGCGATGGGCGGTTTTTCCAATGACATAGAGGTCGTGCTTTTGCCCGAAAACCGCGTCCGCGTCGTGGACAACGGTCGAGGTATTCCTGTTGATATTCATAAACAGACGAAAGTTTCCGCGCTTGAGACGATTATGACGACGCTCCACGCCGGAGGAAAATTCGGCGGAGAGGGCTACAAAGTTTCTGGAGGACTTCACGGAGTTGGCGCTTCCGTCGTCAATGCTCTTTCAATCTATACGAAAGTGACTGTTCACAAAGACGGCGGAATTTATTATCAAGAATATTCGCAAGGAAAGAAGAAAGCCAGTGTAAAGAAAATCGGCAATTCAAAATTGCACGGCACGATAGTTGTGTTTGAGCCGGACGCGGAAATTTTCAAGGAAATCGCTTTTGACTGGGACAGGGTGGTCTCTCATATGAGACAGCAGGCATATTTGGTCAGAGGACTGAAAATATCCTGTATTGACGCGCGAGGGTTCAAAGATAAATTTGATGAAAGCGATGTTTTTTATTTCCGCGAACTCGGATTGGAAATTCCTTCGCAAACATTTTATTTTGAAGGCGGGCTTTTGTCGTTGGTAAAATTTTACAATCAATTTCAAAAGCCGATACACAAAAATGTTTTCTATGTTGAGAAAAAAGCCGAAGGAGTGGAATCGGTGGAAATTTCTCTTCAGTATGTTGATGACATTTCGGCGAGAATTCTGGCTTTTGCCAACAACATTTACAATCCCGAAGGCGGAACTCATTTGACCGGATTTAAAACTTCTCTCACGAGGTCGCTCAATAATTACTCCAGAAAAAATAATCTGCTCAAGGAAAGCGAGGATAATTTTACCGGCGAGGATGTGCTTGAAGGTTTGACTGCTGTCGTCTCTGTGAAAATGCGGGAGATTCAGTTTGAAGGGCAGACAAAAGCGAAGTTGGGTTCAATGGAGGCAAGGGGGGCGGTGGAAGCGGTTTTTGGAGAAGCCTTCGGAGCATTTTTGGAAGAGAATCCTGATGACGCTAAGGCGATAATTTCAAAAGTCGTCCTCGCGCTCAAAGCCAGAAAAGCCGCCAAGGCGGCCAAAGATTCGGTGCTTAGAAAAGGAGCTCTTGAAGGAATGACCTTGCCCGGCAAGCTCGCCGACTGCCAGAGCAAAGACGCTTCCGAATCGGAGGTGTTTATAGTGGAGGGAGATTCGGCTGGAGGCACGGCGAAAACAGGACGCGATAGAAAAACGCAGGCGATTCTTCCACTCAGAGGAAAAATTTTGAATATTGAAAGGGCGAGGTTGGATAGAATGCTCGCATCCGAGCAAATTAAAAATCTGGTCGTGGCGATTGGCACTGCGATAGGCGACACCTTTGACCTGTCAAAACTCCGCTATCACAAAATAATCATAGCGACTGATGCCGATGTTGACGGAGCGCACATAAGAACTCTGATTCTCACTTTATTTTACCGATACTTCAAACCGCTTGTTGAAGGAGGGTATATCTATATTGCCCAGCCACCATTATTTAAGATAAAAAAAGGGAAGGAAATTTTTTACGCTTACAGCGATGAAGAGAAAAAGAAAATCATCGGAAAAGAAGATGAAGCCGTTGAGATAGAGCAGGTTGAAGAAGTCGCCGTTTCATCTGAAGATGCGGCAGAAGAGGAGACTGAAAAAGGCAAAAAAGGTCCGAAAGTCGCGGTGCAGAGATACAAAGGTCTTGGAGAGATGAACGCCGAAGAACTCTGGGAGACAACAATGGATCCGGCGAGGAGAATATTGAAACAAGTGAAAATTGATGACGCTCAAGAAGCCGACAAAATTTTTGATATGCTTATGGGCACCGATGTGCCTTCAAGAAAGTCCTTTATCCAATCCAATGCCAAAATGGCGAATTTGGATATCTGATAAACAGGTTGTGGTTTATTAGTTTCTTAGGTGAAACTGGATTAGTATTAGTTTTATAAAATGGTGCATAAAATAAGCGATCGCTGAAATTTTGCACCATTTTTTTCTTGCAAAAATTCGGGTTTTGGGGTAAGAATATGAGTAGAACTTTGTTTGTTGTTTGAAATAATTTTTGTGTTTAAAATAAAGATTTACCGAGAGGAAACTAATGATTAGATAGTACATTTTTTTTAAATTTTTGAAGGGGGAAAAATGAAGAAAAAGAAAGAGATAAAAAAGAAAGTGTTGGGGTTGATGGGTGATGGCGGGAACGATGCTTTTCGTTTACTAAAAAACCGTAAAGAGGAGTATGTTGTGGCTACTAATAATGTAGCTTGGGTTTCCGAAGCGATTGAGAAAGGAATTCGGCTGGCTGGCAGACTTGGAGCAAGAGCAATTGTGAAATTTGAATGTAATGGAATAAAGTTTAAAATGCACTCAGATTCTGACTCCAACTTTATGTTCGAAGAATTTAGAAAATTAGTGAGGTTGAATAAAGAGAAAGGCTTTGTTGGTCCATGCCCAAAACTACTTTTGCAAAAAAGAGATGGTAAAAACATGAGTGACTAAAGATGAAAACAGGGGCGTCGGGAATTTCTCAATCGCCCCTTTATTTTTTCTCTTCAATTTCTTTTTGGATGAGTTCGGCGAATTGTTTAATAGGCACTGTTTCCTGTTCTTTTTTGTCGCGGAAGTTGACGGCTACCGTTCCGGCTTCTTTTTCTTTTTCGCCGACCACCAAGAGATAAGGGATTTTTTTAGTTTTGCCGGAGCGGATTTTCTTGCCTAAAGTTTCGTTGGATTCGTCCATCTCGGCTCTTATGCCTGCATTTTTTAATTCTTCTAAAACTTTCTCTCCGTAATCGTTGAATTTTTCTCCGACGGGAATTATCAGCGCCTGAACAGGCGAGAGCCAGACAGGGAAAGCTCCGGAATAATGCTCAATCAGCACACCGATAAATCTTTCTAGTGATCCAAGTATGGCGCGATGCAGCATAACCGGAGTTTTCTTATTGCCTTCTTTGTCAATGTATTCGGCGTTGAATCTGCCTGGCATAGAAAGGTCAACCTGAATAGTGCCCATTTGCCAATTTCTGCCGATGGCGTCTTTGATGTTAAATTCAATCTTTGGTCCGTAAAAAGCGCCTTCGCCTTCTTTGATTTTGTATGCCAATTTTTTTTCTTTAAGCGATTTTGTAAGCGTGCTGGTCGCCAATTCCCACACTTCATCGCTTCCAATATGCTTTTCCGGCTTTGTGGCTATAAAAATTTCATATTCGTTAAAACCGAAGGTTTTATAAATATCCAAAGCGTAATCCACCATTCCGATAATCTCATCATTCAGCTGTTCTTCCGTGCAATAAGAATGAGCATCGTCTTGAGTAAAAGCTCGCACCCGCAGGAGACCGTGAAGCACGCCTGAAAGTTCGTGCCTATGGACAAGTCCAAACTCCGAATATCTTAGAGGCAAGTCGCGGTAAGATCGCATATCTTCTTTATATATAAGCATTCCGCCCGGGCAATTCATCGGCTTGATAGACATTTCTTGTTCGTCAATCTTGCTGAAATACATACTGTCTCTGAATTTATCCCAGTGTCCGGATGTCACCCACAATTCTTTGCTCAAAATCATCGGAGTCATTACTTCTCCATAACCGCGTTTTTCATTTTCTTTCCTAATAAAATTTTTGAGCTCGTTGTAAAGTATCGTTCCTTTAGGATGCCAGAAAGGGAAGCCGGGGCCTTCTGTGTGGAAGGAGAATAAATCCAATTCTTTGCCCAGTTTTCTGTGGTCTCGTTTTTCCGCCTCTTCCATCATCTTAAGATATTCATCCAGTTCTTGTTTTGTTTCAAACGCCACGCCATAAATGCGGGTGAGCATTTTGTTTTTCTCGCTTCCTTTCCAGTAAGCTCCGGCGACTTTGGTGAGCTTGAAGGCGTCGGGGTTAATTTCTTTGGTGGATTCAACATGCGGTCCGGCGCAAAGGTCGGTAAAATCGCCGGACTTATAAATGGAAATTTTTCCTTGCCCGCCATAGCTACGCTCTGGCGTTTGTGGGCGGGTCCCTTTTTCCAGTTCATCAATCAGTTCTAGTTTAAACGGCTGATTGGAGAAAATTTCTCTGGCTTTTTGGGCGGAAATCTCTTCTCTCTCAAATTTAATATTTTTCTTGATAAGTTCTTTTATGGATTTTTCCAATTTAGGCAATTGTTCGGATGTTAGTTTTTCTGGCAAATCAAAATCATAATAAAAACCGTTTTCAATTGTCGGTCCAATGCCGAGTTTAGCGGCAGGGAACATATCCAAGACCGCCATAGCCATCAAATGCGCCAGCGAATGTCGGATATTTTCAATATCATCCTTATTTTTAGCCATATTTAACATAATACCATAATTATAAATTTAAAAAGACTTGACAAGAAATGTGGTTTGTGTATAATATTTGCCAGAATGGGGAAGTTGATTTTTTTAAAGAATAATCAACTTGTTCTTTGAGAGCCACCCCTGCTCTAAATTAAGAGGGTACTTAGGGTTGAATATTCATATTCACCCTAAGTATCCCTTAAGAATTAAGTTATTTAAAAATTAAAAATCGTGCCTGATGCTAAGGCGGTGTTTATACATAACTTATCGTTAACCTTTTTTGAAGGAAGGAGGTGGTGGTATATATGACTCGAGGTTAATTTTATTGTTTTTTATTTTAATCGGAACGAAAAAAATGAAAGGATTTGCCATGAAAGCTTTCAAAAAAAATTATGTAAAATTTGACACGCAATTTATTGCTACACCATTCTGCACAGGTTCTTGACCTTCAGGATCAAGTTCCACGATTAAGCATTATCCCACTGCGCGCGACACGCAGTGGGTTTTTTTATTTCAACTCCATTATCCTATCGGCCAGCATACTTATCTCTCCGTTTCTTTCTGAAATTTTGCCGGAGATGACGACGCATTTTTCGGGGGTGAGCAAAAGCTTGAATTCGGCGCAGATGCGAGGAAAAACGACGACTTCAATTGAGCCGTTGAAATCGGCAAGGCGGACGAACATCATCGCGTCGCCCTTTTTTGTGGTAATAGGCTTAACTTCTTCAATAATTCCGCCTATCACGACAGGTTCTCCATCTTTGGCTCTTTCTTTTATTTTTACGATATTCTGCTGTCTTTTTTCAAGGACATTTCTGTATTTATCAAGAGGGTGGCCTGAAACATACAATCCCAACAATTCTTTTTCCCATATCAATTTACTTGCTTGGCTTGCCGGATCGGCGTCCTCTAATTTAAAGTCGGAATTATTTTCCAATTCACTAAAACCGGCGAAAAGCGAATCCTGATTCTCGGAAGCTTTATCCATTTCTTTTTTATACGATAGGAGATTTTCAATATTTGAAAGCATCGCGCCTCGTTCGCCCAAGTCATCTAACGCTCCGGATTTGATAAGCGCTTCCAGCGATTTTTTATTCAAATTTCTGTCTCTGATTCTTTGGAGAAGATTGGAAAGAGATTTGAATTTGTCCTTCTTTTCTCTTTCCTCAATGATGGTCTTGGCGATGCCTTCGCCGAAATTTTTAATTGTCGTTAATCCAAATCTTATTTTATCTCTCCCTTCTCCTTTCACGACCGTAAAATCGGAAAAACTTTCATTGATGCTCGGCGGAAGCACCGGTATGCCCATCCTTTTGCACTCCGCGATAATCTCGCCGATTTTCTCCACATCTCCGGAGTCGGCAGTCAAAACCGCCGCCATATAAATCGCCGGAAAGTTGGCTTTCATATAGGCGGTTTGATAGGCCACTCTGCCGTAGCTTGCGGCATGCGCCTTGTTGAATCCGTAAGCGGCGAAAGGTTCAATAAGTTTCCAGAGGGCTTCAGCTTTTTCAGGCTTCATTCCGTTTTTAACGAATCCTTCTTTCAGTTTTTCTTTCTGAGCTTCCATCTCGGCTGGAATTTTTTTGCCCATCGCCTTTCTAAGCTTGTCCGCTTCCAGCCACGAATAACCTCCCAAATGAATAGCTATTAGCATCACATCGTCTTGGTAGGCGATGACTCCGTAAGAAGCAGACAATATTTCTTTCATTCGCGGATCAAGATATTTAACAAGTTTTGGATTATGTTTCCGTTCAATATATTGCGGGATTGATTCCATTGGGCCCGGACGGTAAAGAGCGACCATTGCGTTGATGTCGTGAATCGTTGTCGGTTTAAGGTCTTTCAAATATCTTGTCATCCCTTGTCCGTTGAGTTGGAAAAGCCCCGCCGTTTCCCCAAGCGCCAACATAGCAAAAGTTTTTTTATCGTCTATCGGGATGTTGTCTATGTCAATTTCAATCCCGTCTAATTTTTTCACGAGAGACACGGCATTCGCCAGAATTGAAAGATTTTTAATTCCCAAGAAGTCAAACTTTAAAAGACCGGCGTCTTCCACCGCGTGCATATCATATTGAGTTATTATTTTGTTGTCACCCTTAGTATCGTATTGCAGGGCGACAAATTCAGTAAGAGGCTTGGGCGAAATAACGACTCCGGCGGCGTGCACGGAGATGTGTCTGGCGCATCCTTCAATTTTTTTCGCCATATCAATTATTGTTTTGGCATCCTGTTCTTCTTTGTAAATTTTTTTCAATTCGGGAACTTCCTTGATAGCTCTATCTATAGTCATCGGAAATCCTTGCGCGCCCATTGGAATAAGTTTGGCGATCCTGTCGCCCGTCGTATAAGGAAAGCCAAGAGCTCTCGCTACATCTCGTACAGAACCTCGCGCCATCATAGTACCGAAAGTACCTATCTGTGCGACTCTGTCTTCGCCGTATTTTTCTTTGACGTATTGAATCATCTCGTCGCGGCGATTATCGGCGATGTCCATATCAATATCTGGCGCGGATGGTCTTTCCGGGTTCAAAAATCTTTCAAATGGCAAGTTATATTCAAGAGGGTTGACTGTGGTTATGTAAGTAAGATAGGACACCATTGAGCCGGCGGCCGAGCCTCTCGTTGTACTGAAGATATTTTGAGAGCGGGCGTGCCGCAATAGGTCGGATACCACCAAGAAATATGGCGAGTAACCTTTGTCTTTTATAATTTTCAATTCATATTCAATTCGAGTTTTTATTTCTTCGGTTTCTTCAAGACCTCGCTGCTTTATCCCTTCGTAAGCCAGTCTTTTGAGCTCATCGTCATAAGACGCTCCGCTTGGGACTTTGTAGTCAGGGAATACCCACTTACCCAAGTCTAGCTTGAGGTCGCAGGCCTCGGCGATTCTTACGGTATTATGAAGTGCTTCTGGAAAATCTTTAAAATATTCTTCGGCTTTTTCTTGAGAGATGAAAGAAAAGTCTTCACCGCCTCCATCCGAGCTGTTTTTGTCGCTCCAATCGGCGGCGGTGTTCACCAAAAGCAAAGTGTCGCGCGCCTTCTTGTCTTCTGGATTAAGATAGTACACATCGTGGGCGGCGACGAGCGGGGTGTCGGTTTCTTTGCCGAGATGGATGATTTTCTTCATCAAATCATCGTGGCCTTCAATTTCCGGATGACGAGTAATTTCAAGAAAAAAATTTTGAGCGCCATAAATTCCTTTATGAAATGCTATCACTTCTTTGGCTTTGTCATTATCTTTATTTTTCAAGGCTTGAGTCGTCTCTCCGCTGAAAGAAGGCGAAATGGCAATAAGGCCTTCGCTGTACTTTTCCATAATCTCCTTGTCTATGCGAGGCTTGTAATAAAATCCTTCAAGATAAGAAACGGTAACCAGCTGGATTAAATTTTTATAGCCGGTTTCATCTTTCGCCAGAAGCACTAATCTGTATCTTCTGTTATCAACGCCGGCTTGTTTGTCCGTCCTTTTTCTAACCGCCACATAAGCGTCAATTCCGACGATGGGCTTAATGTCGGCTTTCTTGCATTCTTTGTAAAACTCAATCGCGCCGTAAAGATTGGAATTGTCAGTGAGAGCCAAAGCGCTCATTTTGCATTCTTTAGCTTTGTGAACCAGCTCTTCTATTTTTGGCAAGGCATTCAAAAGGCTGTAATGACTGTGAGTATGGAGATGAATAAATCGCGAGTGCATCTGACTATTATAAACTGCCTAATCCCACCTCCACAAGGAGGAGGCGACAAGAAAACCTTTCAACTTGGAAACCCCGACTTGGAAACTCGGTTTCCAAGTCGGGGTTTCCAAGTCTGTTTGAAAGAACGGACATCTAAAGGTGGTTTGATTGATAATAAATAAGATAAATGCTATCAATATATTCAGGAAAATAGGACCTTTATATTTTTGAGATTTTTGGAGGAAGATCATTATGGTTCTGCGCGGTATTGATTTTAGGCATATTTTGGGCGGTTCGGGAACGCAAGGATTTTTTGGCGAGGGTTATCCTTTCCATAAAATCCTAAAGCCGTTGGGTTTGAATTTTGAGGGTTCAACATTTGTCGCCAAGACGACAACTTTGCGTTCCAGAAAAGGAAATCTTCCCTTAAAAGAAGACGGCATCACTCCCGCTGAATTTTTCCCGGAATGCATAAAGGTTTATTTTTGCAAAGGCATTATCCTTAATGCCGTGGGGCTTAGCGGTCCGGGAGCGAAATTTCTATTTGAAGACGGCAGATGGCAGAAAATCAAGAAACCTTTTTTCATTTCCTTTATGGCTGTCGGAGAAAGTTTGGAAATGAGATATCTTGAGGCTATTAACTTTGCAATTTTATTTAAAAAATATTTGCATAGTTTCAGTGCGTCTGTCGGACTGCAAATAAATTTTTCTTGTCCGAATGTTAAGATTGGTTTGAAAACACCAGACCTAAAAACACAAGCAGAAGAGATGAGAGCGATGTTAGGAATTATTTCTTCGTATGTGCCAATTCCGCTCCTGCCTAAAATAAATGTCTTAACGCCGGTGGAAGTGGCAAAGGAAATTGCCGATGATCCGAATTGCGACGCTCTGTGCATTTCCAATACCATTCCTTGGGGCGCGTTGCCTCATAAGATAAATTGGAAAAAGATTTTTGGGACAGACATATCGCCACTCGCTCATCTTGGCGGAGGAGGACTATCAGGCAAACCTCTTCTGCCGATTGTTGCCGAGTGGGTTGTAAATGCCAGAAAATCAGGCATAAAAAAACCGATCAGCACGGGCGGAGGAATATTATCACTGGACGATGTCAATGTCTTGAAAGACGCAGGCGCGTCTTCAGTTTCCGTGAGCTCGGTAGCTATACTTCGAGGCTGGCGAGTAAAGAAAATAATTCGAAGGGCCAACCAAATTTTTGGAGGGTAATAAAGATGGAATTGAAAGAATTTAGTATGAGGATAGGGGATGATTTTCATTGCCATTTGAGAAGAGGAGATATGCTTGGAAAAGTATTGCCGTTTACAGCCTCGATGTTCGGTAGGGCGGTTGTGATGCCTAATACGGAGCCTCCTATTCTGGATCGTTTTGATCCTCATCTGTATTATAAAGAAATCCATCAGTATAAGCGCAATCAATCATATTCCGGATTCTCGCCAATAATGACAATCCAAATAAACGAATCAACATCTCCGTCAATGATTGAGGGAGCTTCTTTGGAGGGAGTCGCTGCCGGCAAAGTTTATCCTATCGGGGTAACGACCAACTCTGCCAATGGTGTAAGGGACTTTGGAAAGATATCTGAGGTTTTTAAGAGAATGCAGGAAACAGGAATGCTACTTCTTCTCCACGGAGAAAAACCCGACACTTTTTGTCTTCATAGAGAAAAGGAATTTCTAAATACTCTACTGAAGATTAATAAGGAGTTTCCAGAACTTAAAATCGTTCTGGAGCACATAACGACGAGGGTAGCGGTGTGGGCAGTGAAAGAATTGAAGAATGTCGCCGCAACCATTACCGCGCATCATTTACTGCTTACTCTAGACGATGTGGTGGGGGATTTATTGTCTCCTCACAATTTCTGCAAGCCAATAGCCAAATCACCAAAAGACAGGCTCGCTCTGCTTGAAGTCGCAACCAGCGGTAATCCAAAATTTTTCTTCGGAAGCGATAGCGCTCCGCACTTGAAGGAAAGAAAGGAATGTTCAAGCGGTTGCGCGGGAATATTCAGCGCTCCGGTGGCCGTTCCGCTTTTAGTGGAAATCTTTGAAAAAGCAGACCGCCTTGATAAGTTGGAAAATTTTGTTTCAACATTTGGAGCGGTATTTTATGACCTTCCTTTAAACAAAGACAAGATTACGCTTGTAAAAAAAGATTGGATTGTGCCTGAATCGTATGACGGTATAGTCCCTTTCCTGTCCGGCAAGAAACTAAGCTGGCAAGTGAAATAAATACTATAAGCGCAGTTGAATACCCCTAGTGAATTTTCTAGGGGTATTTTTTTTATGACTCCTATATGTTTTTTCAATAGTAGATATATAATTTAAATTAAATGAAAAACAAAAACAGAGATAAATTTCAATATTTAATCGGCATTGATGAAGTCGGCAGAGGACCGCTTGCTGGGCCTGTGGCGGTGGGGGCTTGCCTTATTCCAGTTTTAAAAATAAAAAGTCTGCGCGCCGAAGGTTTTTTTAAAAACATCAGAGATTCTAAAAAACTTAGTGAAAAAAAGAGGGAAGAGTGGCTCGGCAGGATAAAAGAAATTAAAACAAAAGGAGATTTGAATTATCAAGTTTCTTTTGTGAGCAATAAAAAAATAGATGAGAAAGGCATATCATATTGTTTGAGACTGGCGATAAAAAATTCGCTCAAAAAAATAAAGGCCGATCCTTTGAAAACAATGGTGCTTCTCGACGGCGGGCTAAAGGCGCCGGAAGAATTTACCCATCAAAAAACAATAATCAAAGGAGATGAAAAAGAGCCGATTATTTCTCTGGCTTCAATCGCCGCCAAGGTCGCTCGCGACCAAAAAATGGTGACATACTCTAATAAATTTCCGCAATACGATCTTCATATTCACAAAGGCTACGGCACTGCTTTGCATTGCCGAAAAATCCATGAAAACGGATTGTCAGAATTGCACAGAAAATCTTTTTGCAAAAAATTTGCAAATTTAGCTAAATAATATATACTGCTTTGTATGGTAAACAGAATGCGACATACTAGATCCAATAAGGGTAATGTGAGGTCTCACCACGCTTTGGGGGAGCTCCGTTTTTCGGCTTGCTCTAGCTGCGGCAAAAAACACTTGCCTCATACGGCTTGCGAAAACTGCGGAAAGTATAATGGGCGCGTTGTGTTGGATGTTCATTCTAGAATAGCCAAGAAAGATAAGAAAGCGAAAGAAAAGGCGAAAACCGAGTCAAAGCAATAAGCTAAAATTTGATGTGGCTGCGCGGTCGGGTTTCAGGCAGTTTTAAAATGCTCATTTAGAAAATTCAAGTTTCTTTATTTTTATGGCAAATAGGCACCTTGCAAGATCAACAGTTCTACAATCTCTCTACGAATGGGACTTTAGAAGTAAAGCCGATTCGGAGGTGGTGGAAGTAATCACTCGCAACGCGGAAGAATTCGCGGGAGAGGCGGGCGATTTGTCTTTTATGAAGGAGCTGATGATCAGCATTTTGGAGAAGCGGAAAGATATTGATAATATAATAACAAAAGCCGCGCCGGACTGGCCGCTGGATAAGATTTCTATAATAGACCGAAACATTCTCAGGATTGGCCTTTATGAATTAATTTTTTCCGACAAGAAAGAAGTTCCGGCCAAAGTCGCGATCAATGAAGCCATAGAGCTCGCCAAAAGCTACGGAGGCGAGAAAAGTGGCAAGTTTGTGAACGGCGTCTTGGGCTCCGTCTATAGGGAGATGGGCGAGCCGGGCAAAGACGAAACGTCAAAAAAAAAGAAAAATAAGATAGCCGATGTGCCATTCGAAATGATGCCTATAGAGAAATTGGGCGGAACGATTGTTTTTTCCAAAGATGGCGGAGAAACCTATATAGCTTTAGTCCACGATGTCTTTGGATACTGGACTCTTCCGAAAGGGCATATAAACGAGAACGAATCAGAAACTGGAGGCACTGAAAGGGCAGTTTCCGAAGAGTTAGGCATTCCGATTTCAATAAGAGAAAAGCTTGGTAACAATGAATATGTCGCTTCTCATCCGGAAAAGGGGAAAATTAGAAAACAAGTCATATATTATTTGGCTGAAGCGAAATTCAATCCTCTCAAGCTGGATAAGAGCGGAGGGCTGGACGACGCGAATTGGTTTAAATTAAAAGACATTATAAATCTGAATTTTTACAACGATATTTTGCCGATAGTTTCTAAGGCCATAAATTTACTTGCCAGTTAAAAAATCGCGAATTCCCTCAATTATTCCATATCACTATGAATTACGAAATGCAAAAATTTAGGTCCTCGGGTCGCAAAATCTGTTCGTTTTTAAATGTTTTTGCTCAACCAGACCATAAATTTTTGCGTTTCGTAATTCAAAGATATTAGAATTTTATGACAGATTTCTCAAAATTTGAAAAAACAGCTGATATTTCTTTCAAAAACAAAGACTTGCTTAAGCAAGCTTTTACCCATAGATCATTCGTGAATGAAAATAAGGCTTTCGGGCTTGGGCACAATGAACGGCTGGAATTTCTAGGAGACGCGGTGCTTGAGCTTGTCGTCACCGAATACCTCTATTCCAAATATCCAAGCGCCACCGAAGGCGATCTGACTTCATACAGATCGGCTCTTGTGAATGCCATTACTCTTTCCGAAGTGGCTAGAAAACTTAATGTGAACGAATTCCTGCTTTTGTCAAAAGGAGAAGCGAAAGACGAAGGCAGAGCAAGGCTTTATATTCTGGCAAATACCATAGAGGCGATAATCGGGGCTGTATTTCTTGATCAAGGGTACGAAACGGCAAGAAAATTTATTTCAGAAAATACTTTTCATTTGATAGATAAAATCGTTGAAGATAAGACTTGGCTTGATTCAAAGAGTTATTTTCAAGAGATGGCCCAAGAATATACCGGCATAACGCCTTCATACAAGACAGTTAAAGAAGAAGGTCCGGATCACGACAGGCATTTTACCGTCGGGGTTTATCTGGAAAAAGAGCTTGTCGTGAGCGGAGAGGGAAAATCCAAACAAGAAGCCGAACAAGACGCGGCTCGGAAAGCTCTTCAAGCGAAGGGGTGGCTGAAATAAGTTAACAAGTTTATTCCGCCTAAGGCGGATCCTCCTTCGGAGGAAAAGTTCATCAAGTTCATAAAGTTAAGAACTCCGAATTACGAAATGCAAAAATTCAGGTCTGGTTGAGCAAAAACATTTAAAAACAAATAGCTTTTGCGACCCGAGGACCTGAATTTTTGCATTTCGTAATTCGGGATGTCTTAATCTTCTCTAACTTTATAAACTTTATAACTTGATGAACTTCTGTCTTACCTTGTATCTTTAAGCGCCAAACTAAATCTCAATCCGTAAAACATTAAGAAGCCAAGTACGATAAAGATGAATTTGAATTCAATGAATGAAAATAGCATTGTCGCAGTTATCGGAGCGATGATGTAAGCGAGAGGCTTGGTCGTCCTAAACATGCTCACAACCTGCATTTGAGACGCATTTGTTTTTTTGAAGAAATAGGTTTCGCTCATTATTTCCACCATACTGGCGCCGATTCTCGTAACGAATAGAATAGCCATCCATAAGAAGAAGTTGCCATTAGATATGAAGGAAATTATTCCCGTGGAAATGGCCATAATTATAAAACCTATGCTCATTATCTCCTTCTCTCCCAATTTGTCATCGGCGATCTTGCCGAGCGGCAGTTCGGTAAGCACATACGGCAGAAGCATTACGCTGAATAAGATGCCTATCTGACCCCAATCAAAACCGATTTGATTATGGAGATAAAGCGGAGTGTAAATGACCATCCATGCGAAAAAGAATTGCATCAAGAAACTTATCATAAAAACATTCCTAATGTCTTTGCCTTTCCAAATTTCCTTGATTGCGATAAGAAGGGGAATTTTGTCGTAATTACGGTCCTTAAAAGTATTTAGATTGTGTTTGACTAAAAAGAAGACTGGCAAAAGGAGCGCCGCGGCCGCCATATATATTTTCCAATAATTGCTGTCAGTCAAGATAAAACTTGTGATGAGGGGGGAGATAATCCAAGCGATGTTTACGCTCGTCAAAAATATCCCTCTTACCTTTCCCGTCTTGCTGTCGGAAGAAACATTTTCCAAAAACAGGTCAATTATAAATCCGATAATCGCAATCGCGACAAGACTGACAATGAAAAAAAGCACGAGCAGAGCGGGTGATTTTAGAAACGCGAGGGCCGTCATAGACAGAAATTCCAATAAAATAAATGCTACCGCTGTCCGCTGTCCGCCGAATTTTCTAAGGAAGGAGGGAACGGCAAAAAAGCAGAGTATCGTGGCGATTGACCCGACGCTATAAATAATTCCTACAAATTTTTCAATGGAAATGGAGCTTAAGAAGCTTGAATTTATATAGATGGGCAAAGTCGCATGGAGAGCAAACAAGAAGCCTAAAACATATATCACAAAAGCGCCGGATGACTTTGTTTCTAATTGTTTTTCCATAGGTCTATTTTAGCAGAAATGCAGCAAAGTCCATAAAGTCCGTAAAGTCAAAAGTCTTTAAAGTTAAGGTAAAATAAATTCAAAATTAACTATCTTTCCCCAAATTACGAAATGCAAAAATTCAGGTCTGGTTGAGCAAAAACATTTAAAAACAAATAGCTTTTGCGACCCGAGGACCTGAATTTTTGCATTTCGTAATTTGGGGTATCTTTACTCTGCCAACTTTATAGACTTTACGGACTTTATGGACTTTCCACTTATTTCTAAACTCCTATAAGCACAGGCATCACAATCGGGTGCTTTGCCGTCTTTTGAAATAAGAATTTGCTTAATTGATCCGTAACTATTCCTTTCAGATAATCAAAGTCTATTGGATTCATTCCGGCAGTTTCGTCTTCTATTGTTTTCTTTATTATCAGTCTGGCGCTCCTCAAAAGCTCTTGCGATTCTCTAAGATAAATGAAACCGCGCGATATAATGTCCGGAGATTTTTTCAATTTACCTGTCGTTATGTTGATGATGGCGACAATGACGAACATCCCGTCTTGGGCGAGCATTTGCCTGTCTCTGATGACCACTTCTTGAACATCGCCGATAGAAAATCCATCCACCATAACAAGTCCGGAAGGAGCTTTCTGTTCCAATTTAACCATTTCTGTTCCTTTGTTTCGTATTTCCATTATTGAGCCGTTGTCAGGTATCGCGATATTCTTTTTCGGCACTCCAATCGTTTCAGCCAGTTCGGCGTGGAGACGGAGCATAGAATGCCAGCCGTGAATCGGAATAAAAAATTTGGATTTGATTTTTTTATGAAGCCACTCTATCTCTCCTCTGTTGCCGTGTCCGCTTGAATGTATATAAACATCTGATGTCCGATAATGAATTATTTTTGCTCCTTGTCGCGCGAGATTATCTTTAAGTCCTCGGACTGTTTTCTCGTTGCCTGGAATGATTGAGGATGAAAGAAGAACTGTATCCCTCTCGTTTATTCTCAAAAATTTGTGGCTTTTTGTCGCCATTCTCATAAGAGCGGCAAATTCTTCTCCCTGCGCGCCTGTCGCCAATACGACTATTCTGTCTGGAGGAATACTGCCCGCGTCTTGAGATGCGATTATGGTATCTTTCTTGACATTAAGAATGCCGGCAAGAGTGGCTATCTCAATATTTGTTTTCATACTTCTCCCTTCCACGACGATTTTCTTGCCGTATTTTTCGGCGATTTCTATGATTTTAACCATTCTTTCCATTTGCGAAGCGAAAGTTCCGATAATCAGGCGTCCTTTTATGTTTTTGATAATCTCCTCTAAATTTTTATGAACAAGTTTTTCCGGCGTAGAGAATCCGGGATTTTCAATATTGGTTGAGTCGGACATCAGAAGCAGAACTTTTTCTTTTTCAAAAATTCTGTACTCTTCCTCTTCTTGTTCTGTCGGAATGCCGTCAATATGGTCAAGCTTATAATCTCCGGGAATGACAATCGGTCCGAAAGGGGTATCAATAATCACTCCCATAGAATCGGGAACGGTATGGGTGACGGAAAAGAAACGAATTGCCAATTCTCCAAGCTTTACGATTTCATTTTTTTCAACGACTCTTATGTCAAGATTGGGGAGATGGGGAAATTCCGTTTGGCGTTTTCTTATCAAAATAGAAGTCAGGTTTCTGGTATAGATTGGCGGATTGCCGATTCTGTCCATTATATAAGGAATTCCGCCCGTGTGATCCAGATGTCCGTGAGTGATGACGACCGCGCGTATTTTGCTCTTTCTTTCCTCAAGATATTTTGTGTTAGGAAGAATATAATCAATTCCGGGCGTGCTTTCTTCTTTGAATTGAAATCCCATATCCACGATGACGATGTCATTTCTGAATTCTATGGCTGTCATATTTTTACCAACTTCCTCTACACCTCCAAGCGTCAGTATTCTTACTGTGTCATTATCAAGAGGCGGAATGATGTCGTCCTCTTTTTTCTGGGGGAAGGGTCTTCGCGTTCCTTGATGATGTCCGTGTCGACCTTTGTCGGCAATCCTTCCATGTCCCACTTTTGACGGAAGATGCGGTCTTCTGTGGGCAGGATGCGCCGCGCTGGCGCGGGACGGAACGATTCTATGCGCCATTGTCGATGATGTCGGAGATAGTCCAACCTTATCATTTCCTGTCATCGGCTTTATTGTATTTTCTGTGTTCATTGTATTTTTTTTAATTATTAAATTGTGAATTGCGAAACTCCGTTATGAGCGGAAACTTGCGCAGCGCGGCTGGCGCGAGCAGAGCAAATTTTCAGCAGAAAATTATGCGTGTTCCGCGAATAACGGAGTTTCGCAATTCAAAGTATTAAATTATTCCCCATTGATTTTTTTGGCAATCTTGTTTCCGGTGAATATTTTCCAAACTTTTTCAGTGTCCGTGTACCATTCGTTAATGTTAAGAAATCTGTCCGCCGGCGTGATGACTTGACCTATGGAATATCCTTTTATCTTTTCCGGAATTATGTAAATGAAGTCCGGAGAATATAAGAAAGCGACGGGAAAGTCTTTCGCGATTTCATCTTCAAATTGCTTGTATTTTCGCATTCTCTCGTCTTTGTTTTCAATTTTTCTGGCGTCTTCCAGCAATTTGTCCGTTTTTGAATTGGCATAGAGAGCTATGTTCAAGCCGGGGTCTTTGCGCTGGGAAGAGTGCCAGAAAGCGAACAGGTCAATATCTCTTCCCACAATCTCTCCGAACAGAAGCGCGTCGTATTTTCTGGATCTGATCACATTTTGGTTTAAATCTCCGGGTTCAAAAATTTTAACTTCTATTTTGGCGCCAAGTTTTTCCCATTCCTCTTTCGCTATCTCGGCGACTTTTTTAAGTTCAGGCGTGTTTGATGTGGATATGGAGAAGCGAAGCTGTTGAGTCTCGTTTTTCAATTTTTTCTCAAGAATCTTTTCTTTCTCGTTCAGTTTCCATCCACCGGCTTTAAGTTTTGCCAGAGCTTTTTCAATTTTTGAAATTGAAACGGCGTTTTTTTCTTTGCTGTCCGTCTCATTTTCAGCATCGTTGTCGCTCCTCATCAGATCCGGTGGAATAGGGGAATTTATTTCTATTCCATAGCCGTTCAACACTTCCTTGACTATTCTGTCTTTATCAATCGCTTCGCTCAAGGCTTCTCTCACTTCTTTGTTCGCGAGGACGGGCGACTGGCTTTGGTTGAAAAATACGCCGAATATTCTGGGAAGCGGCGCCCTGATTGTTCTGTGGCCGTTTTCTTTTTTCAGCATTTCGGCGTTTTGCGAAGACACCGCGCTTATGCTTTCAATATCATTCCTCTTAAAGGCGTCAATCAACGAGTTCTCGTTCTTGTAAAAATTGATTAGCAGTTTTTTTATATACGGCGCGCCGGATACGTATTTATTGAAAGATACGAGAGTGTAATATGTCGGTATTTCGTAAGCGTCTTTTTTTAAACTTTTAACTCTGTAAGGCCCGGATCCTACGGGTTCTATGTTGAAAAGACTGAAAGAAAACTGATCGCTGTCAAAATTCGTCCAGATTTTCTTGGGCAGGATTCCCAAAATGGTGTTTTCCAAGAAAGGAGAATAAGGCTGTTTCAAGACAAACTCAATCTCCCTGTCGTTCAATTTCTTCACGGTTACGCCGTCCCAGTTGGCCCTCTTGGGACTTTTCAACGCCGAATCTTGCGTTTTGTTTATGGTGAATTCAACATCGTCAGCAGTAACTTTTTCGCCGTTATGAAAATAAGCATTGTCTTTCAGCTTGAATTTATAGACAAGTCCGTCTTTTGAAATGCTGTAGCTTTCCGCTAGATCAGGAACAAGATCCCCCGCGGAGTTTGATTTCATAAGTCCGGAATAAATAAGCGAAGTCATATCTCTGTCGGCGTCGCTCATAGCCAATATTGGATTTATAAATCGGGGAGATCCGATAATGCCTTCTTTCAATTGCCCTCCGCGAGTGGGAAATTCAACCAGGAAAGATTGATTCACTTTCCACAAGAGAAGAAAGCTTGAAACAACCAAAACGCACAGAAAGAAATAAAATATTATCTTTTCCGTTATGGAAAAGGAAGATATTGTTTTTAAAATCGCACCTGACTTTGGAATATGCCACTGTTTCATATTTAAAATTTTATTTTCTCCTTTTTTCGTGGATATTTAAAAAATTTGTAATTTATTTATTTGCAGATTGCCTGTGCCGAACTGAAAGAGTTGATTTTTTAGTTTTGTCTTTTGAAATAATTCCAACTAACCCTTGCCAGGGCTCTAAATTATTGAATCAAATTGAGTTAAAAGATGAAAGCTAGAAAAGCGGACACTACAAAAAGCGTTCCGATCGCTATGGTTAAGCGGAATAATGTTTTTTCAAATCCTCTTCGCGTATGAAAGCCGGAGCTGAAGTCGCCTCCTCCGAATGCTCCGCCCACTCCCGCTCCGGTCTTTTGCAACAGTATCAAAGCTATGAGCAGCGCGGAAAGCCCGATTTGTATGTAAGGCAATATGCCGGACAGTATTTCCATTCCAAATAATATATCAGAAGTCAATAAAAAAAGCAATTAAAAGAAGGTTGTAGGTTTTAGGCGGTAGGTTGTAGGGAAGAAATGAGAATTAAGAATTTTTTGACATTGAAGATAATATTTATATACTAGATAGCACTTGCGGATGTTCCGTGCATTATTAATTTAATCTGTTAAAATTGTCTTATGAAAAAACAAAATTCAAATGTGTCGGAAAAAGGAAATGTTTCTAAAATCATTCCTTTGGGGGACAGGGTGCTTTTGAAAGTTTCCGAAGATAAGAATGGGCCAAAGACCGCTTCCGGCATTTATATTCCGGACACGGTGGATAAAGAAAAGCCCGAGCAAGGCAAAGTGATCGCGGCCGGGGAAGGAAAGTATGTAGACGGCAAGTTAATTCCGATTAATGTCAAAATTGGAGACACTGTCATCTTTTCCAAATACGGCTATGATGAGATCAAAGTCGGAGAGGAAGAATTTCTGATTATAAAAGAGGATAATATTTTAGCAATAATTAAATAGGTGGTAGGTATTAGGTATTAGGTTGTAGGTTTCAGATTAAGAATTTAATTTTCTTGACTTAAACCTACCACCTACTACCTACCACCTAAAACCTTCTTTAAAATATGAGCAAACAAATAATTTTCAATGAAGATGCGCGCAAATCCCTTAAGAAAGGAGTTGATGCCGTGTCTGACGCGGTAAAGATTACTATCGGACCTAGAGGCAGGAATGTCGTCTTAGACAAAGGTTATGGCGCGCCGACTATTACGAATGACGGCGTTACCATCGCCAAAGACATAACTCTTAAAAATAAATTTGAGAATATGGGTGCCGAGATAGCAAAAGAAGTCGCCTCAAAGACTAATGATATTGCCGGAGACGGAACAACAACCTCCGTCATTTTGACTCAAGCGATTGTCGCCGAGGGGATGAAATACACGGTAATGGGAGTCAATGCGATGGGTATAAAAGCCGGCATTGAAAGAGCGGCAAACGAAGTCGTTTCCGCTCTCAAAGATATTGCCAAGCCGATAAAGAGCAAAGAAGAGATAAGACAGGTCGCAACCATCTCCGCGGAGTCGGAGGAAGTTGGCAAAATTATCGCCGACACGATAGATAAAGTCGGGAAAGACGGAGTCGTAACAGTTGAAGAGTCGCAATCAGTAGGAATTGATTCCGAGGTGACTATGGGACTTCAGTTTGATAAAGGATATGTTTCCCCGTATATGATAACGGACGCGGAAAGAATGGAAGCCGAATACAATGATCCCCTGATTTTGATTACCGACAAAAAAATATCAACGATTAAAGAAATATTGCCACTTTTGGAAAGCCTAGCACAGAGCGGAAAGAAAGAGCTTGTAATTATTGCCGACGATGTTGACGGCGAGGCGCTAGCGACATTCGTGGTCAATAAGCTTCGCGGATCTTTCAATGTCTTGGCGGTAAAGTCGCCCGGCTATGGCGACAGGAAAAAAGAGATGTTGGCGGATATTGCTGTGACAGTCGGAGGACAGGTAATCTCCGAGGAAGTCGGCATAAAGTTGGACAAAGTTACTATTTCAATGTTAGGAAAGGCAAACAAGGTAATTGCAACCAAAGATAATACCACGGTAGTCGGTGGGAAAGGGAAAAAATCCGAGATTGAAGCCAGAATTTCTCAATTAAGAAAACAAAAGGAAACGACTGATTCAAAATATGACGCTGAAAAACTGGAGGAGAGGATAGCGAAACTAATCGGCGGTGTTGCTGTCATCAAGGTCGGAGCGGCGACGGAAACCGAGATGAAATATTTGAAATTGAAAGTTGAGGACGCGGTCAACGCCACGAAAGCGGCGATTGCCGAGGGCGTCGTCGCTGGAGGAGGAACGGCGTTTATAAAAGCGGGCGAGAAAGTGAGAGAATGGATTAAAGCCGGAAAAATTAAAAGCAAAGAATTCGGGATTAAAGAGTTTGAAGCCGGATTCAACATTGTGCTCAAAGCGATAGAGGCTCCTCTTCGCCAGATTGCGATTAACGCGGGCAAAGACGACGGAGTGATTGTTGAAAGCATAAGAAACAAAAGGGGAAATGGAGGATACGACGCGCTCAAAGATGAAATGGTCCCGGATATGCTAGCCGCGGGAATCATTGATCCGGTCAAAGTGACGAGAAGCGGATTAGAGAATGCCGCCTCCGCCGCCGCGATACTTCTTACGACCGAAGTGGCGATCGCCGACGAGCCGAAAGAAGAGAAGGGCGGAGGTGCGGGAATGCCCGGTAGCATGGGTGGAATGGGTGGGATGGATTACTAAAAGATGAAATGATTAAATCTTAAAACAAAAACCGCTAGTTAAAATTAGCGGTTTTTCATTCATTTGATATTTTATTTATTGCTGATAAAATGGAGTTATGAAAAAAGAGATAAAGAAAAAAATTACGATTGAAGATTTGGCTGTAATAGTCAACAAAGGTTTTAGCGATGTCTACAAAAAAATGGATACAGGTTTCAGCGGTGTCCGCAAGGAAATAGAAGATATCGCTTTGATTACAGGCAAAAGTTTTAATTATGTTCACGAAAAAATGGACAAAGGTTTCGGGGATATTAATTCGCGGCTTGATAATGTTGAGATAAAGGTAAGACAAGTTGATATTCGCCTTGCGACCGTTGAAGACAATCAGCTTGACCTTAAGCTACGAATGGATGTCTTGAGTCAGAACAAAGTGACTGACGAGCTTCGCGGCAGAATAGTCGTCTTGGAGAAAAAAGTCGGAGTAAAGGGACATTAAGCGCTCGGCGGTTTCAAATATGAAAAATCAAGATTCTGAAATTTCGGATAAGAACAATGCGAGAGAATTGATTGATACTCTCAATAAGGTGATTTATGATGTGAATTTGCTTATTGAGAAAGTGAAGCCGCTCGAAGAATTTAAAAAATTAGCGGACAGAGAAATTTTTGAAATTCGCGCCGATGTTGTGGATTTGAAGGCTGATGATGTTGAAATTAAGAAAAATTTAAGCCTATTAAATCAGGAGGTTAAGAAGATGGAGCACGAAATTATAAAGCTAAACGAGCGAGTTCTGCGTCTTGAAAATAAAACCAAGGCGATGTAGCGTTTTGAATACGAAACGCTTTATTCTGTCATTCCCGCCCCGAAGCAAGATTCGGGATAAACTCCGGCGGGAATCCAGAGCAAACTATTGAGGGTCTGGATTCCCGTTTTCACGGGAATGACAAAGGGCGGGAACTATGATGTTAGAAATATGCTATAGTAGTTATCTTATAAGCTAATGAAATAATATGAATTTTCTATATATAATTATTGGTATCACAGTTATTTTCTTCCTCTGGGCTATTGCTATTTATAATGGTTTCGTCAAATTAATTAACCGCGCCAAAGAAGCTTGGGCGGATATTGATGTCCAGCTCAAACGGAGATACGATCTCATTCCTAATTTGGTGGAAACAGTCAAGGGCTACGCCGCGCACGAGAAGACGGCTTTTGAAAATGTGACAAAAGCTCGCGCTACGGCACTCGGCGCTCAAAGCCTTGAAGAAAAAGGAAAAGCTGAAAATATGCTCACGGGGGCTCTGAAGTCAATCTTTGCCATTGCCGAAGCGTATCCGCAACTCAAAGCGAACGAGAATTTTCTGGAGCTTCAGCGCGAATTATCCGATACGGAAAACAAAATCCAAGCGGCCAGGAGATTTTACAACGGCAATGTCCGTGATTTGAATATCGGTGTTGAAACTTTTCTGAAAAATATCATCGCCAATATGTTCAAATTCTCAAAAATGGAATTCTTCCAGCTTGAGGAAGGGGAAGCAAGAGAGCCGGTCAAAGTCAGCTTTTAGCTAACAGCTTATAGCTTTTATTATGAGTGGAATAGAAAAAATAAAAGACAAAGAATTGCACAGGATAGCCGTTACCGCCATTATTTATAACAAAAACAGAAAGTTTCTGATAACCAAAAGAAGTCCGAGCAAAAAGGCTTTTCCAAATAAATGGACAGTCCCCGGAGGAGGTCTTTCAACAGATGATTATGTTAATACTCCTCCTTCCACAAAGGCTGGACAATGGTATTACTCGGTTGAAAAAACATTAAGGAGGGAGGTGAAAGAAGAAGTAAATATTGAAATCGGTAAACCTCAATATCTTCTTGACCTCACTTTCATAATTCCCGATGGAACACCCTGTATGGTTTTAAGTTTTTACGCGTCGTATGTTTCCGGAGAAGTTAAGCTGGACGAGGACAGCATTGATTACAAATGGGTGACGGCCAAAGAAGCCGAAAACTATGATTTGATAGATGGCATTTTGGAGGAAATAAAGATGGTAGGGGAGATTATAAATAGATAATAAATAATAATGCAAAGAAAAGAAAGAACCGAAAAGAAAAATAATATAAAATACAATGACGGTTGGTCTTTTGCTATTGTTAATGGACGTTTGGCGGAAATAAATTTTGCAAAAGGTTTTGGTGTTTGGTCGCATGCTTACATAAAAAAGTGCATATTTTCTTATCGAAGAGGTTATTATCACGACAAAATTAGAAATATAAAATCTAAAGCACCGAGCATTAATGAAATTTTTCCGGATCTAAAAAAATAAGACCCGCAAATCTTTATAATTGCCGGAATTATACGAATAAAACAATGGCCACTCTCTATACCCAACAATCAAAAAATATTCGAAAAACATGGCTTTTGATGAGCGTGTTTTTGATCGTTGTCGTCGGCATCGGCTGGGTATTTTCGCAAGTTTACGGCGATTCATCTTTTGTTGTTATTGCCGTCGTGTTTAGCTTGTTTATGAATTTCTTCAGCTACTGGTTTTCGGATAAAATTGTGTTGGCGATGTCGGGTGCGCATCCGATAGAAAGGGAAGAAAATTTGGAGCTTTACAGAATTGTGGAAAATCTTTGCATTACGGCCGGGCTTAAAATGCCGAAAATTTATATGATAAACGACCCGTCGCCTAACGCTTTTGCGACCGGTAGAAACGAAAAACACTCGGCTGTTGCCGTTACATCAGGACTTCTGCAAATTTTAAACAAAAATGAATTGGAAGGAGTTATCGCTCACGAGCTTTCCCACATCGGCAACAAAGATATTCTTATTTCCACCATTGTCGTGATTCTGGTCGGCTTTGTGGCGCTTATGTCCGATTTTTTTTTGAGAGCGCAATTTTTCAGAGGCAGAAGAGACGATAGGGAAGGTGGCGGACAAGCTCAAATGATAATGATGCTGGTTGGCATTATATTAGCCATTCTTACTCCGATTATCGCCAAACTCATCCAATTGGCGATTTCCCGAAAGCGAGAATTTCTAGCCGACGCTTCCGGCGCTCTTTTGACCAGATATCCGGAAGGACTGGCTTCGGCTTTGGAAAAAATTTCCAACAGTCAGATTCCGTTGAGAAGAACAAACAAGGCCACGGCGCATCTCTACATTTCCTCGCCTCTTAAGGGCGGGCAAGCCACAAGTTGGCTCGGCAGATTATTTATGACTCATCCGCCGGCGGAGGAAAGAATAATGGCGTTGCGGGGATTAGAAATAAATTAATTTTTATGGTGAATAATGAAAAATTAGATTCGGGAAGTTTTGAAGATAAAAAAGCCCAGGATTCTTTGCTGTTGGAAAAAATCAACAGATTGGAGGAAGAAAACAAAGGGTTGAAAGAGGCGATAAAAAATTTAATGAATGACGAATTAACAGGCTTAAAAAGGAGAGCATTTTTTATTGAAAAATCAGAGCAAGATTTATTGAGCGTAATTTCTTCAGAAAAACAGGAAACCGAAAACAGAAAAGAAGGTTTTAAAGATATCAGTTTTTTATTTTGCGATATTGATTATTTTAAAACCATCAATGATGAATACGGCCACGGTTTCGGAGATGAAATTTTAAAAGAAATAGCGCTTATTATTAAAAAAAGTGTTAGAGGAAGCGATACTGTTTGCCGTTGGGGAGGGGAAGAAATGACTGTGAGCTTACTGGGCGCCGACGAAAACAAAGCGATGGAGATAGCCGAGGAATTAAGAAAAAATGTTAATGACAATGTGGCGGTAAAATACGTAACCGATCCCAAATACTCCGGATTGAAAGTTTCTTTGAGTATCGGAGTCAGTTCTTTTGAACCTGGTGTCAGTTTTGAAGAATTGATAAAACGCGCCGATGAGGCAATGTATTGGGCAAAAGAAAAAGGAAGAAACAAAGTGGTAAAATATTCAGATTTTTTGAAAAATAAAGAAAAATAATTTTTTAAAATCGTTTTATCACGCGCAAGTGAATATTCAGGCCATCTGTGATATGCTGTTTTAAGATATAAATAAGAACATTGTTTTTTAATGCGGCACTGATTTTTTAAAGAAAGGAGTCGGTTATGCAGACATCCGCCATTAGAGGCGTTCAGGAATTAAAGATAAATTTGTTGGAAATTTCAATTGATTTTTTCAATATAAACAAACTCTCGGAATGTATTATCTCTGATGAAAAATGCGACGGATGTCATGTTCTCGCAGTCACAGAACAAGATATGTTAATAAAAAAAGCTTGCTGTGTCGTTTCCAAATCGATTGTTGTCTTAGGATCAATATCGGAAACCCTTCTGTCGTCAAGTTGCATAGCCGAAGAAGAAAGAGTTTTCTTGGCAAATAATGTAAGAAACCTCGCTTACGATATAAAAGTTTTTTTATTCACCCGTTCTCACATTATAAGTTCACGCGATATCAGCATATGTCCGATATGCGACTGCAACAATCATAAAAATATTAAAACTTTGAGTGATATTTTCATCAGTGTTATTGACATAAGTTGAATTTCAAAGAAAAAGCCATTAGTTTTTATCCAAAACTAATGGCTTTTATAATTTAGGAGGACTCTATTTTTTCTTGTTTTTCCTGCTATAATGCCAAAGTTATTGGAGGGTTCGCATAGTGGCCGAGTACGCGAGATTGTTCCCAATTTACACAAGAGCGAAGAGATTGTATTGTAAATTGCAATCCCTGCATATAGCGGAGGAGTGCCAGAGTGGTTGAATGGGCAGACCTGGAAAGTCTGTGTATCAGAAATGGTACCGTGGGTTCGAATCCCACCTCCTCCGCCATGTGCGGGAGAAAGCGAGTATGGGGAAACCCATCATGAGTTCGAATCTCATACCCTCCGCAAGTTTTAAAACCGTCTCTAAAAGAGAAGGTTTTAAAACTTGCGGTATTCATTGTACAAAGTTCGAATGTATTTTGAAAGCAACCCTGATGCCGACTAATCGCACGCGCGGAGCGCGTG